>ERZ772908.4-NODE-4-length-105048-cov-29.0991_pt1 | contig 105048 bp, 74 predicted proteins | sample MGYA00512121_ERZ772908 | MGnify/ENA primary metagenome ERZ772908 (study PRJEB29015, sample SAMEA2738084) | human oral metagenome | biome: human oral; feature: human-associated habitat; material: saliva | place: China | collected 2264 ... | reverse complement strand
CTCATAGAGACTCATAAAGGCACAAAGGATCCCCGCCGTAAGTACTTACGGCGGGGATCCTTTACCTATTGGCGGTATATCAGCTGCACCTCAAAGGTGAGCGTCTCATAAGCTTTAGCGCTGTGCCAGCCACTTCTCAGCGGAGGAGCCCAGAACCTTCAGCACGCGGCCAACCTGAGGCTCAGCAGCGGCTGCAATCTTCTTGCCCACCAGCGGGATGGAGCAGGAGACTTCACCGTTGACGTCCAAGCGGGTCTGCTCACCCTCGGGGGTCAGCTTCTGAGTAGCCTGAGCGGACACGGGAACGCCGTTGACCTTGACCTCGGTAGAAACGGTGCGGGAGCCGTCAGCAGCCGGTGCGCTTACGGTGTCCACCTGGGTCATAGCAACGCCGTTGCCGACGAACTTACGAGCGATGTCCGGCACGCGCTCAGCGGGCACGGTACGCTCGGTGGTTGCGGTGAACTCAGCGGAGGTGTCACCGGAAACGGAGAAGCTACCGAACTCCACGCCAACCTCGGAGCATACGAAGCGTGCGAAATCCTCGCTAGAGAACGCCTCGATAACCTGCTCAACGCTTGCGTTGATAACGGTCGATTCCTGAACTGCCATAATTGTTCCTTTCGTAGTGCGCGAAAACCCCGCGCATTATCCCTTCTAAGGATACGGTGCGCGGGGTTTCGCAACCAATGTAAAGACGCGAATCCACCTGAGAATATGCCGTGAACAAGGGAAAACGTCCGCAACCTCTCACAGGGTGATTGGAGGGTTCGCATGCCGGTCTAAAAATGCGGGAAACACCTCCGGGTGGCTCCCACATCGCATCACTAAGGATGCTGGGTTTAGAAAGCTAAAGCTTTTAGACGCTGGTTAGGCGCTGGGAGCCATCGCGTCGATGCGAGCCATCTCAGCCTTACCCGCACGGTGCGCGCGAGCAGCCTGCTTCAGGCGACCCCAGAAGGAATCCTTGCGGTGGGTCTTGCCCGCGAGCAGATCCTGCAGTTCCTCGCCCAGCTGCGCGGCAGAAATCTCCGGGGTGGAGATGTAAGGCTCAGCGGTGCGGAACAGGGAGGGGTTCGCCAGAGCAAGATCCAGCTTGTCGAAGAGGTCTTCGCGGCTCTCAACGACAACAGCGTGGCCGCGCTTCTCCATCAGAGCGGTGAAGGGGACCTGGTGGTTGTCAACGACCTCGTCGAACTCTGCGCGGCGCGGAACAGCCAGGGGCAGAGCGCCGGTGCGGCGTGCATCCTGGATGGAGCCGGGGCCGCCCTGAACCAGTACTACGCGTGCGGTTGCGTAGTAGTCCAGCAGCTCGGAGGCGGGAAGAAGCTTAAGGTTGTCTGCGTGCTTAATGGGCGCAGTGTGGCCATGCTGCACGAGGCAGGTGACCTCGGGGTGAGCCTCAAGATAAGCCTCAACCCAACGCAAGAGACGATCAAAAGTGTGAACGTCGGTGCCGAGGGACACCACCAAATCGTACGTCTTAGTAGGAATACGAACGGGCGCGACGGCAGGGGTAAATACGGGCAGGTCGAACTTGGAAGTATCAACGCTGACGTGGGGGAAGTCCTGAATAGACATAGCCTATTCCTCTCTATGTATTTATCGGTAGTAACCCCGTATACCTGACGCAAAAATCCGGAGGGCATCATTGGTATACGCGGCGGCGTCGTGCCGGAGAAAATGGTGAGTAATCTCCGCATACGCTTCTCTGGCGAGTGGTTAGTTCGCTTGGATGGTGAGTCCACAGTGGAGCGCACGACTTATGCGTATCTGTATGTATTAATAAATACTATACCCTGAAAATAACGCCCTCAGCACACGCGAGGACGCTATTTTCAGGATAAATTCATCACTCTTAGAAAATGGGATGAATCACACGAGAATCAGGGAAATTCTCCTGCTGTTCCTCGCTCTGAACAATAATTCGATCAGCAAAGGTGTACAGCATCTTACCGGTCATCGTCGGCAGAGTCGGGCGGTCAAAACACTCAATATAAAGAGTCTTTACGCCAAAAAGTTTAGCCGCAACAAAGAAAGGAACAGCAACACCCGCACCCGCAGAAACAACCGCATCCGGACGTTCCTTCGGAAAAATACGAAATGCCAAGAACAGATTACGAATAGCGTTCTTAATATTTCGAGTGGTCGGGTAATAAGCCCAATAGGTCTTCTCATCAGCCAGAGAAGATTCCACATCGGGCTGTTTAAAGCTAACCCACACGCGGTCATAATTCTGCCACGCAGCAGAAGTAGCCGTCAGATGCTTCAAGTGCCCGCCACTGCTAGAAACCAGCAGAAGCTTCTTCTTCGGTGCCTGAGAGGAAATTGCCTCAGTCATAGTGTTCTCCTAAAGCCCCAATACAAGAGAAAAGTAAGAAGAGAAGATAAGGGTGAGCTGACGGGTTCGGCAACGCCTGCATCAACAGATTCGCCTCAGCAGGTGTCACCGCACCCTACGCTCAAGGACGAAGGACGAACCCGCACAGAAGCGAGGCATCCATCAACAGAACCCGATTACTCGCAATTACTCGCGGTCCAGGAACACAGCCAAAGCGTTCACGCCCTCAAGCTGATCCAGCTGAGCGAAGAGCTCACGAACCTGCTGCAGAGAAGTAGCCGCAGTCACCGGAACCAGAGCAACGCCGCCAGCCTGAACGAAACGCAGCTGAGTCGACAGGGGAGTAGCGGTGCTCAGGCTAATCACCAGAGGAGTCTCGCTCTTCTCAACCAGCGACTCGGGAGTGTGGCGGGTCAGCGCGTCACGGACCGAAGCGTAATCGGTGAAACGTGCGTACTCGGTGGGCAGAACACGCTGCAGCATCTGGTATAGGTGCTCAACACCGCGGTCAGTACCGGGCAGAATCACAATGCCGGAAGCGCCAGCGCTCTTCACGTCGCCGTCGGGAGCACCAATGGTGCGCAGCAGCATGAACGCGTCATTCGCCTCAGAAGTGGAACCCAGCTCGTGAACCGGGATACCAGCATCTTCCAGACGATCAGCGTAACCAACGTGACGCATAGTGCGGTCACGACCGTACGCCAGCACAGCACCAATCAGCAGACCGGCAACAGCACCAACAATACCCATCTTCACCGGGCCAAGAGCCGAGGAAGAAGAAGGAACCTGAGCCTCGCTCATCACGCGACCACCGGTGGTGGAAGTCAGCTGAATCTGAGCGCGACGGTCCTGCAACTGAGAGAGCAGACCCGCACGGTTGTTATCACCCTCGAGGGCCGAAATCTGCTCATCAATCTGGTGCAGAGCAGAATCAACGCTGCTCTTCAGCGACTCGGAACGAACCTGCAGGTATGCGTTCGCCATAGCGTTAGCGTAACGTGCAGCCTCCGTACCGTTGGGGCGGGTCACCTCAATATCCAGAACAGCAGTCTGGGAGGTGCCGGTCACCTTGACGGAGTTCATCAAGCGGCTGGTCAGCTGAGCCTCAGAGAGGGTATCGCCATTAGCAATCAGAGACTTTGCCGCGTTCTGCGCAACCTCGCGAGAGGATGCAACGCGAGACTCGGTCGCAATATCCACCTTCGCGGAGTTAGCGCTACCGGTACCGGCGGGATCAACCACCAGCGGGTAAACAACCAGCGATGCCTTAGAAGTGTACTTGCTATTGGTCATGTAGCCGTAGACGGCACCCGCCACAGCGAAAACCACAACCGACAGCAGAATCAGCAGACGGTGTCGGAAAATGCGACGTACCTGGTTGCCAAGGGTAACCGAGGAGGTATGAGAGGTGTTATCCATAAGGACATCCTAGAGGAAGAGAAACGGACACTAAATATCGGAGAAAAACGTAGAGGAAGCTGAAGGCTTAAGACTTCGCGCGGCGGGCGGAAAGGAAACGCTCAATACCGAGAGCCTTACGGAAGCGGTACAGCACCGCGCCGTACACCGGCACCAGTAGCACCACGTACACGATGACGCCCAGCACGCTCTGACCCAAGAAAGCCAAAGACGCCAGAGCGCACACCGTCGGAACAGCCGCACCCAAGAAGAGTGAAGGAGCCATCTCACGGGCCGAAGCACGAATACCGACGAGGCGGAACACCTGGTAGCTCGCAAGGAAGGTATCAATCAGCAGAGCAGAAGCCCAAGCCGTCACCGCACCGTACAGGCCCCAGACCGGAACCAAAGTGAAGTTCAAAGTCACAGCCACCACCAGGGAGGAGAGCTTGTTCAACAGCTGCCAGCGACTCTTACCGCTCATCAGCAGAACAGACTGCACGCCACCGGCACTCATTGACAGCATCGCCGCCGGGCAAATCACCCAGAGAATACCGGCGCCAGCCTCAAAGCCCTTACCGAAGAAATGCAACAGCACCGGACCAAAGAACGCCAGGGAGAGGTAGAACGGCCACGACAGAGCAGTCAACACGCGAGTGGTCGACAAGAAAATCTCTCGAGCACGATCTAGCTGACGAGTAGCCAACGCTGCGCTGATCGACGGGCCGGTCACCACGCGGCCGGTGTGCTCAATCATGGTGCCCACACGAACACAACGGTTCACAGCACCATAGATACCACCGGCAGCGGCACCCAAGAACGCCGTCACCACCAGCACGTCAATCCACTCCAGGATGGTTTCCACAATGGTAGCGACACCGCGTGCAGAGCTGAAACCCCAGAACGAACGGAACGTCTCGGCCGGAGAATCCTCAGAAGAAAGAACCTCCACATGCTCCTCGGAAGGGAACGCCCGCTCCAAAAGCCACAGGGCAACCACCGCAGTAATCGCCACCGGGATGGTCCAGGCGTACACCAAATCCATGAGCTGACCCGAGAACAGAACAACCAAACCCACCGCCGCAAAACGCAGAGTGGGAAGCAGAACATTCTGCAGGAGCGTAAAGGTCACCACACGATGCAGGCCACGCAGAGCGCCGAAGAACACCGTCATCAGCGCCGCTATCAGCACGAAAGCCGAACTGACACGCATCGCCGCCTGATACTGGGGAGCCATCGGCACAATCTCGGTGTAGATGTACACACCCGCCACCAGAAGCACCGAAGTCACCAGCGAAGGAATCAGACCGTAACGGATCAGCTGCGGAAGCACACCGTAACGACCCAGCGCACGCTGAGCACTCATCGTACGAACCAAGCCCGTATCCGCGCCGAAAGTCACCAGCGAAATCGCAATCGCGAACAACGCCATCAGACGGAAAAACTCGCCCGAACCCTCAGCACCAATACCGTTCGACACCACCATCGTGGTCACGAACGCGATACCCGCGCCGTACATCACGCACAGAGAAGCAAGAGAGCCGCTCTTTGCCAGGCTGGGCTGCTTAGCCTTTCCGGGAGCTTTCTTAACCGGCACGCTCTTCGCGGATGCGCTATCTGCCTGAGCACCTGACGCGGAAGGCTTAGCCTTCTCATTCGGAGTCTTTTCTTCCTGCGCCTTTTCTACAGACTCAGCAGTAGCCGAGGCAACCCGCCGGGAACCGGACAGATGAGCACCCACTACAGCGGTAGCGTTTGCCGCTGAGGAACCAGCAGTCGAAGTACCTGACTCCGAAGAACCCGCCTCCAAAGAATCGGGCAGTAACTCTTCGGAAGCAAAGCCTCGAGCCGGAGGCACAATCGACAGCGCCGTGGTCGCAGGAAAACGACCGGAACGGATATCGTCCACCGTCGGAGCAAACTCATCGGTAGAAGACTCTGCCTGCGAGTCAGCCTGCTCCACTACAGGATCCACGTACTCGCCGCTCTCACGCAGGCGTGCACGGCGGCTAGGGTGACCGCCCGTCGAGTAGGCATCATCGAAAGCTGAAACCGCAGTGGTCTCTAAACCACGAGGGGACTGATTCTTCGTCATAGCCCCTCACCATCCCGAATGGAACGAATACACGCCATCGACGCGAGCATCAGAATGGTCATCTGAGCAATATCGAAGCTGTAGAAAATAAAGACGACGCAGCACGCGACCGGCACGCTATGCAGCCAGTACCCGGAGGTGGTCTTCACTCGTGCGCCGCCTGCTACAGTGCACACCATGAAGAGCGCGAACAGCGCCAGACCCACGAAGCCGAAGCAGAACATCAGAGTCCACAGGTACCCCTGGGTACCCATTGACACGCCAATGCTCGGTTCCATACGCGGAGTGCCGTAACCAATAATCGGGGACTCCAAGGTCGCCTTCCAGGTGGCGCGGTAGAGCGCCGCACGGCCACCGGTGGAGTCAGAGTAGTCCTGACGACCCAGAATGTTATCCACGGTGCCCGACGCAAAGAGCGCCACAACCACAGCCGTAATCGCCGCAACACCCGTACCCACAGCACGCCAATTAGCCGCAAGGAACTGACGCAACAGTACGTACGCTGCGCTGATACCTAGACCAATGAACATGCCGCGGTTACTGGTCGCAATCGCAGGCACAGTAGAAAGCGCCATACCAATCAGCAACGCAATACGCAGCCAGATGGAATGCAGGCGAAGCAAGCACGCCAGCATCACCGGGGTGAGCAGAGTGTACGCCAGACCCCAACTATTCGCGTAGGGGAACGGCGCGGAGGGGCGAATATACGCCTCGGGAGCACCCCAAGGACGCTGAACCTCAGCCAGGGGAGGAAGCATGTAGTCGCGCACCAGCGGGTTCTGCATAAAACCAGAAGGCATGATGAAGCTCATCGGAGTACGCAGGCGGAACTCGGGGAAGAGAACACCACCGTACCCCAGAACAATCAGGGTCACCCACAGAGTCGCCAGACCGCCCAGCAGCCTATTGATGCTAATAGAGGCTCGCGCGTTGTAGTAGTACAGGGCGTAAATGCCGGCACTGAGAATATTTACAAAGCGTAGACCCCAACCAATAATGTCGGTCGAACGGGTCAGCGCAAGCGCCGCAACAACAACCCACACGCAGAATGCGCCCCACACCCACAGAGAACCGGGCACGCGCACATTACCTCGAATAATGAGGTAAAAAAGCATGATCGCTGCCAGTACCAGCGGTGCAATCTGAAGCACGCCCAAAGCCCACAGCGCCGGGAAGCCGTACAGCAACGCCAGCAGAGGCCAAGCGGGGAGCTTCTTCTGCGCCGTAGATACCGGACGGTTGCGCGCGCGGGCACGCAGAATACTGCTGGGCGGAGTACTATCCAATCCAGCAGAATCCTTCAGCGCCACAGGCGAAGTGCCCGGAGAAGAAAGAACGGAAGAGGAAACCATGTCTGTGCGATACCTGGTTAGAGACCTCGACCGGTCTTCTGGACGAGATCAAGAAGAGTAGCGGGCTTAATAACGCCGGTGGACACCACATACGCCGCCCACGCACGAAGCTGCTTGGGGTCGCGGCGCAGAGCGGCGCGAGCGTACGCGCGCGCCTCCTTGTTGTTACCCAGAGATGCCTGAGCGTAGGCAATCTGACCGGCAATACGTGCCAGGCCCTTGGGATCCTGCTCGAATTCAGGGAACTTACGCAGAATGTAGCTCAGACCGTCAACCATGGACTGCCACTTGCCGGAGAAGAAGGAGGGGCGGTCCCAGAGCACCAGAATCAGCGGTTCGGGCACGCTCAGTACATCGCCGTGGCGGGTTGCACGCAGCAGCAGGTCGTAGTCTTCACCGTAGGCGGCGGGCAGTTCCTCATCGACCAGGCCGATGCGGGCGGGCTTACCGTCAACGCCGAGCAGATCCTCGCGAGAGTACAGCATGGCGGAGGGGTGAATTTCGGTAATGCGCGAACGCAGGAAGTCAGCGAAGGTTGCGCGCTCGGGCGCCAGGCGCACGATATCCTGACCACCGGAGCGGACGGTAATACCCGAAGAGATAGCGGTTGCTTCGGGGTTTTCGCGCCAGAGAGCGACCTGCTGGGTGAGCTTGGAAGGCATCCAGTAGTCGTCATCATCGCAGAAGCCAATCATCTCGCCGCTGGAGGCGATGATGCCGCTGTTGCGGCCGCCAGCCAGACCGCCGGAGCGGGTGTTGGAGACAATCTTCAGGGCACGGTTTTCGCCGACCTCAATGTCCTCGAGGCGGTCGGGCTCAACGCGGTCAAAGACAACAACAACTTCAACGAAACCGCGGTAGCTCTGCTCAAGGATGGAGCGGACAGCCACGCGCAGCAGTTCGGGGCGCTTGCCGTTGGTTGCGATAACGGCGGAAACAGCAGGGGTGCGAGAGGTGAAGTGCATCATTGGGATTCTCCTTACTCAGCGGGGGTCGCGAGGCTAACGTACTTGCGACGCATGGACAGCAGGACGGTTGCGGCATTAGCCAGCAGAAGCAGTGCGTAGACGATGACGAATACGGGGCCGAAGCCAACGAAAATGTAAATCCAGCAGAGGGTGCCAGCGTCCATGTGCAGGTTGATGAAGGAGCGCAGGGGACCACCGGTCGGCGGTGCCGCGGTCTTGCGGTTGTTGCGCAGCTGCTCAGCCAGAATCTGGCTCATGAAGTGACCTGCGGTCAGCGCGGTGAAAATCATGGGCATCGCAATGATCCAGCCGTTGAATGCGCTGGAGCCGGTAAAGGAGTAGTGCGCCGGGTACAGCAGGAAGGAGAGCAGGGTTGCCATGTGCACGGAAGGCACGCGGATGGAGTCGACCACGTGGTCGAGCCACTCACCGGCGGGGGAGGACGCGCCGGTCACGCGAGCAACCTGGCCGTCAGCGGAGTCCAGACCGTAACCGAGCGCGAAAAGCAGGGCAACGCAGATACCTACACCAACGCTGGGCGGGCAGGTAATCAGAACGATGATGCCTGCCGCGGAACATGCAGCGGAAATTGCGGTGACGCCGTTGGGGGTGATGCCCAGCGCAACAGCTGCCGCAGCGAAGTAGCGTGCTACTCGGCGGTTGACCCAGCGGGTGTAGGCGGGAACGCCAATGCCGGGCTTCTGCGCTGCTTCAAGAGAGCGCAGGGTGTGAGAAAACTTCGCAGAAAATCCCGATGCGGGCGCGGAGTTCGGGGCGTGAGGTGCCTCAGAGGTGGACATGCACATTCCTTTTTAATCGGTGAGAGGAGTGAAGGAGAGTGAATTACTCCCTTTCGGGGTGGTTGCGAGAAAGTCCGGAAGTCTCGCACGCGAAAAAAGAGGTGGTTGGTCCCTTTTTTCACGTACACCACTATATAGATATTTTACAACGAGATGAAGTGCAACAGGGGGCGTGTGGTCAGGGTCAACAATTGTGTCGTAAAAACCCTCTGACAATGCGCTTTGGTGCAGATTTGCGGGATCCTTCGGGTAGGCTTGGTGTGCTGTTAGAGGGGGTTATCGGCGCTTTGTTCTCGTGAATTGTGGATTTAGAAAACATTTCTGAACATTGTGCAGAGAGGCACATGACAGAAGCACAAATAATGGGAATAAATGATGCAAAAAACACGGAAAAGTGGGGAATATACGCAAATGGGGTTTGATTTCCTGAATCATTCAGAAAATCAAACCCCATTTAGCTGAGATTATCTAGAAGGTATTAGTTCCTTCGAGACTGCATCGGAACGCGGGTTCCGACTCCGTTATTGACGATGCGTCGCTCGCCCTGGCCGGCTGCCGCGTTGTTCGCGTTGTCGACCACGGGCTGCTCAGCCTCGTGTGCGGCGGGAGCATCCGCCTCCTTGTCGCCTTCCTTCTCGGCGGGCTGCTCAGCAACCGGTGCCTTGGAGGTAGCCTGCAAATCGAAGCTCACATTCGGGCGAACGTTACGTCGGCTAATGCCCGGGTGAACCTCAACAGCGATGAGGTTCTCACCAGCCTTCAGCTGAGAAGCCGGAACGGTGAAGGTCACCGGAGTCTTCTGAGCCGTAGCGGTATCAATCGAGCTCGATGCAATCGCGCTATTCCACAGCTTTCCACGAGTGTCAAAGTTGGAACGACCAACCTCTTCACCGTTGACACCCACCGCAATAGCGTCATCCGCGTAAGTGGTCAGCACGAGATCACGGCTGGCCTGCTCACGAGTGAGCTGGATGGTGGTGTAGGCGTAGATATTGTGGCGGGAACGCACGAGCGGAACCTTAACGGAGGTGTTGAGGTTACCAGTACCGACCCCAATCGGGGTCTTGCCGGTCTGCCATGCTTCCTGCGCAATATCTTCCAGGCTGAAGTGGAAGTTGTACTTCCAACCGTACTTACGGTTGGGAGCCTGGGTAGAGACCATGTACTTCCAATCCGAGGCGTAGGGCAGAACAATCTGGTCCTTAGCGGCTTCTTCCTTCGGATTCTCAGGCTTGGGATCGGCGGGCTTAGGCTCCTCAACCTTCGGGTCCGGATCCTGGACCTTCGGTGCCTCAGTAGTCGCTTCTGCACTCGGGGTAGCGCTTGCCGAAGCACTGGGGTCAGCGCTCGCGGTCGGGTCAGCAGCTGCAGTCGGATCCACACTTGCCGTCGGGTCAGCGGTAGGAGTCTCGGTTGCGGTCTCCGTGGGGGTAGGAGTCGGGCGAACCGGAGCTACCTGAACCGGAGTGGATGCAGAGTAGTTATCCGAGCTGTCCACTGCACGCACAAAGTAACGTGCGTTATCGGTGTGGTCAATCTCGAACTTCGTACCCGAAGTGCTAGCGATAACTCGGTCATCACGCAGAATCTGGTAGCGGACACTACCGGTATCCTGCACAGCATCCCAAGTCAGAACGTCCTTATCGTCCTTCAGCTCAACCTTCAGGTTCTGCGGGGTAGGCGGAGGAGCCACATCGCGAGCCTCAAAGCGCGCAAAACCGACGGTATCCTGAGTACCGTGAACACCCAGCGAACGGTGAATATCGCCGCCAACCCACAGGGTGCCCTTCGAATCCACGAAAGACTCCCAGATACCGAAGCCGTGGTCACCCTTAATAGCAGGGGAGAACTCCGGCAGCATCTTACCGCTGTCCTTATCGAAAGCAGCAACCAGCTTGACCGAGTGAATCACGCTCGAACCGCCCACGGGGGTCCGCTTGTTACGCGAATCCTGGTAGAGGAAGTCGCCGCAGTGGCAGGCGCCGTAGATGGTGTTACCGTGCAGGTGCAGATCCTGGAAGTCTCCACCATCGCGGGTAATCGCGGTGTAGGTGGGGGTCAAGGACGCCTTATCGTAACGAGAGATGAGGTGCTCAGTACCGCCCACCCAGACGCCGGTACCGGCATCCTGGACGTCGAACTGGAAACCCCAAATTTTGGTTTCATTACGCAGGTCAGAGACATTAGCGCCAGCAGGAATCTCAGACTGCTGGTACGCCCACGGGCTGCCCTTCTGCATATGCTGAGTAATATCAGCCACGCGGTAGGCAAGGCCACCGTTGAGCCAGGTGAAGTAACCGGCTACGTAAACATGAGAGTTATCAGCGGAGGCGCTAATACCGTTGACAGTACCGTTGAACACCTGGCGCCAGTTACGGTCTATACTCACAATACCGGGCACACCGTTAGAAGGCTCGCCCAACTTAAAACGGGCAATATTGCGCGAATACGCCTCACCCGCCTTTTCACTTTCATAAATGTGGGTAAAGGTGCCGCCAATATACACGTAGTCACCCTGACGGTGAATGGTCTTCACTGTCATGACCTCGGTACGAATGCGATCTTCGACTTTAACCTGGGCCCATTCAGGGGCAACTTCACCGGTTGTGGCGTCAACAACGACGAAGCTCTCATGCTTCTCACCGTTAACAAGCTTGAAGTTACCGCCAACAGCCAAACGGTTATTCGGCAGAGCCTCAACAGCCTTCACCTGACCGTCAACAGTCAGCTTAAAATCGCGGCGCAACTCGCCGGTCACCGGGTCAAAAGCAGCAATATTAGATTGCGCAACACGCTCACCGGTAGAGGACTCAAGGTACTCGAAGTCGCCACCAATAAACACGCTGGAGGTGCCGTTACCGTGATCGACCTCGGTAATGGCCTCAACGTAGGTGTTCATTTCGCCGGTTTTACCGGAGGCGGTCCTGGCGCTGGTTCGCCAGCGCCAATCCGCCGAACGGCTATTGGGCAGGGCACGACGAGCGCTCGCCGGGGTACCGGAATCCGGGATAGCGCCCAGGTTCAAATCATTCTGGGTCAGCTTCGGGCGCAGGAACATCTGGGTGTAACCGAAAGAGGCCTCACCGTTGCTTTCCTTACCGTAGATGTAGGAGTTCCGCGCATCGGTGATTGCCGGCTCAGAGCCATCCTGCGAAATGGGAGAGTTTGCACCGTAACGGAAACCCATACGGTAATCCTGGGACGCCAACTCATCAAACATCAAAGTCTTGAAGCCGTTGTTCTGTCCACGCAGAATGTGGTCTTCCCACGTGCCATCAGGCCAGTCCCTGCGGCCATTTTCATTGTAGGAAGAGAACTCGTCAGGGTTCGTGACGATCGCATTAGACCAGACAGCGTTCGAACGCAGAGCCCAGGTCCACTCGGAGGTCTGACGGCGGTCAACCGTCGCCTCCTGCCACTTGGTGCCCGAGGTGTTCAGCGCGCGACGGAAACGGTAACCATCGGGCAACTGATCGGGGCGGGTGCCGTTGAGCAACTGCGAAATGGTGGTACCCGAAAGCTGAATCGGGGTCTTCGCGGCGGGCAGGGAGCTCAGAGCTTTGCCCTGTTCAAGAGTCATACCGGAAGATGCGGGTGCGGCATCGCTGTAGAGCTGCGAAGTGTCACCCTGACCTTCATAGTTTTCAGTCCAGCCGTCGCGGCCCTCACCAATCTTGACCCAGCCGCCACCATCAGTTTCCTGATCGCAGTAGAACTGAGTCGGCTGACTCATCGAAGGAGTGTACAGCCAATAGGCGCCGCTCTTTGCCTCGGGGTTAGCCTGCTTGGCTTCCCAACAGCTAGCGGCAGCACGCTCGGAGGTCGTGCCATTGTAGAAAGCAGAGTCCCTTTTTTCCGCAGTCTGTTCGACAGCGGTACTCGGCGTAATAGCGGGGATAGCTACGGGCAAAGCCAACGCCGTAGCAATGCTCAAGCAAAGAGTTGAGCGAGTTATAGCAGAACGTGAAAAGCCAGAGCCCGTCATGCCAAGGTGGGCTTTCATAATATCTCCAAATGAATGCCAAGAAATGTTATCGAGTGCGCATCAACATTAATGCGCTATGGATGATAATGCGCGGGTTCCAGCGAATCATAGCTGGAAACCGGCATCTTTAATTAGACCCTAACAATCAGGATTGTTCGGGAAATCATGGGTCGCAATCTTCCACTGACCATCGACCTGAACGAGGGTGTAAATATTGAGTGAACGCTTCGGAGAATTGTCATCCTTAACGGGCTGATTATTCTCGTCATAGATCTTCACAGAGGAAGAATCCATGCATACTTCCAGCATGCGCGCGGGCTGACCCTTGTACTGGGTTTCAGTCATACGGGGAGTGCCCACGACAGTGGAAGAACCTTCATAGTGCCAGCCAGCCAGTGCGTACTCGGAAGCCTGCACGGCAAACTCAGCGGCAGCGGAATCAACAGCCACGGCCTCGATGGAGCGAATCGTCTCATCATCGAGAACAGCGCGGGCCCGCTCAACGTTCTGTTGCTCAGCCTCTTCGTCGCTGGTCGGATCAGCGGCACGCTCAGGCGAAGCCTCAGCAGAGGGGGCTGCCTTCACCTTGGTCAGAATGGTCTCAAAAGAGTTAACCAGTTCGGTAGTCTTCTTAACTTCTTCAGCGTCAACAGGTACGGAAGAAGCGTTCCTCATCTCTTCAGCGCCAGTGTAAATCTCTTCAAGCTTCTGGCCGTCAGAAGAGGTCGCCTCACTCTTTGCCCCATCCTTTGCCTCAGCCGAAGCCCCAGAGGAAGCATTGGCGGATGCTTCTGCGGTGCCCTGCTCAGAAACCTGGGGGGAAGCGCTCGAAGACTTGTTTGAGGAAGCATGCGCCGACGCGGAAACGCTCGCGGACGCAGAAGCAGGCGAAGAGCTATCGGAGCTCGGGTTTTCAGTAGCGCAAGCGCTCAGGACCAGGGTGGATACCGCAACGGTACCCAAGGTGCCCAGAAGGCGGGACCGGGAGGGGTACTTGAAGAACACTGACATGGAAGCCTCTTTAGTGGTTGGAGTGAGAATGACTATATTCCGGAAGATAATACCTCGCACGAAGGTAAGGCACCTAAAGGCTAACACGCAAAGCTGGGAAAATACTTAGACCCGCAAAAATAACGTTTTTATAAATGATGAGAATAAGCCCTAACTAATGCTCTATTTTGACTCGATTAGAAGGTAAGTATATATCTCTGCATGAAAAAACCTTCATGTAAATGAATGAAATAGATTCACTATGTGCAAAAAAATCCCGGGCTGGTTTAAAACCAGCCCGGGAGAATAGGGCGAACATCACTAAAATTATTTGTCATAAAAGTGAATATCGCCCTGATGAGGGGTTATGCCACCTGAGCAGCCTCGGTACTTGCCGAATAGTTATCCGCAGTATCTACCGCACGCACATAGTAGCGGGCGCCGTCGCGGTGATCCACCGAATAGCTCGTGCCCGTAACCGTCGCAATAGGACGATCATCGCGCAGAACCTGATACTTCACCCTATGCTCGGAAATACCCGACCAGGTCAGCTGATCCTTGGAGCCGTTCGTCGTAACCTTCAGGTTGCTCGGGGGAGCCGGAGGCGTTACATCGCGAGGTGCATAACGTGCGAAACCAACGGTCTGCTGCACGCCGTTAGCACCCAGCGACTTACGGATATCGCCACCAACCCACAGAGTGCCGGTGGAGTCCACGAAGGACTCCCACACACCGTAGCCATACGCGCCGTTCATAATCGGGGCGAACTCCGGCAGCATCTTGCCGCTGTCCTTATCGAACGCAGCTACCAGGCGAATGGTCTGAGCATTAGTCGCGTTCTCCCACTCCGAATAGACAGTGTCTGCGCCCTGGAAGAGGAAATCGCCGCAGTGGCACGCACCGTAAATGGTGTTACCGCTCAGGTGCAGATCCTGGAAGTCGCCACCCTCACGAGTAATCGCACTGTCTGTGCGACGCATGCTCGACTTCTCGTAACGGGTAATCATATGCTCGGTGCCACCCACCCAGACGGAGGAACCAGCATCCTGAACATCGAACTGGAAGCCCCACATCCTGCGCTCGTTTTTCAAATCCCAGGTTTGGGCATTCTTGGGGGTGTACGAAGGACGGTGGTGCCAAGCCACCGGGTTCGTGCTACTGCCTTGCATATGAGCGAGACGGAACGCCTCCTGGTTATTCAGCTGGGTGAAGTAACCAGCGACGTACACATCGGCATTGCCCTCAGAAGCGCTCACGCCGTTAACTGTGCCATTAAAGACCGGACGCCAGTTCCAGTCCACCTCACCGTTGCTCAACTTAATGCGAGCCAGGTTCCTCGCATACGCGTAGGTGGGGGAGGTCTGGCCCTTCAAGTGAGTGAAGGAACCACCAATGTACAGGTAGCCATCACGCACGTGCAGGGTCTTAATCTGTACCGGTACGGAAGCAATGCGGCTAACCACGCGGATATCCCAGTCCTTAGCAACCTGACCGGTCTGCGGATCCAGAATTACAAAACCGTTGTAGTACTCGCCGTTCACCTGGTCGAAAGAACCACCCACAGCAAGCAGGCCGTTCGGCAGAGCCTCAACCGACTTCACCTGACCGTTAATCTTCGGGCGGAAGGAACGGCGCAGCTCGCCGGTACCCACCTCGTAACCAGCCAAGAAAGCCTGCTCAACCTTCTCACCGCTTGCCGACTCAACGTACGCGAAATCGCCACCGGTAAAGACAGCGCCACCGACCTCGGTGATAGCCTCAACCTGGGTGTTCATCTCACCCTTCTTGCCGGTACCGGTCTCAGTGCTGGTACGCCACTTCCACTTCTCGGAGTAGCTATTGGGTAGCGCGCGGCGGTTACTTGCCGCAGCGCCCTGCTGGCCATAATCATGCAGACCCTTAGCCACCAAATCGTTCTGAGTCACCTTCGGGCGCAAGAACATCTGAGTAAATACCAGGGGAGTGGTCGAATCATCCGCCGGGCGGTAAATATACGCCGAAGGACGGTTCATCAGGTAGGTCTCGGTCCACCATGTAATCTTGGCGTTGCGACCGTAGGTGAAGCCCAGCTTGTAGCCCTGCGATGCCTTCTCTTCGAAGTTCAGGGAACGGAAATCATCAGAATCATGGGTGAAGATGTTACCAGCCACCTGACCACGGTTGGCGTAGTCATAACGGTTACTGTACTGCCAGGTGTTTTTGACCGAAATATTTGACCAGAACATCTTTGAACGCAAAGTCCAAGTCCATTCGGTACTGGAATCACGGTGAGCCTTAAAATCCTGCCAGGTAGTGCCCTCAACGTTCATCGCGCGATGGAAACGCACGCCATCGGGCAAATCCTGCGGACGGGTACCGTTCAGTAGCGCGTTCACGGTCACGCCGGAGAGCTGCACCGCATCAAAGCCGGTCGGGTTCTTATACAGCTGATCGGCATTACCGCGACCGTAGTAGTTCTCAGTCCAGCTCTCACGACCGCGGCCAATCATAACCCAGCCGCCGCCATCAGTTTCCTGATCGCAATAGAACTGCTCAGGAGCACTCATCGCAGGGGTGTACAGCCAGTACGCGCCGCTCTTGCCACGCGGATTATTCTGCTTAACCTCCCAGCAGCTCGCAGCCGCGCGCTCACTCGACGAACCGTCATAGTAGCGTGCATCAGCAGCCTGCGCGCCCGAAGCAATCGGACCCAAAGAAGCCGCAACCATCGCAAAAGAAGCAGCCGCCGCACCCAAAGCACGGGACCCGGAGCGAGAAGCTACGCGAGAGCCCTCAGAAGCGGAGGAAGCAGCACCCTGCGCGCGCCCTCCACGCGTGAACGGAAGAAAATTCATTTGTCTCTCCTAGAGACCTCAACCGGCACACAGCAGAAAACTGCAATTCACACAGCAACACCCACCCCACACAAGGCACAGCATAGTGACCAGGCATCGGGGTAAGGGGGAAGCGTTATGAACTGCGCTAACAGCGAGTCTGTAGCCGGAATCAGTGAGTGTAGTTATCGGAAATTGAATGAATACGCCCCACCCCTCACGCACGAAGCCAACAATGGCACCGTACCCGTACGAAGCGGAACGCTAAAAATCTGTGAAGTTTCCTCTGTCGTACCAACAGCGAAGAAACACCACAGACCAAGATTCAGCCCATCATCGGAAAGGACGGAAGCAACCCATCCGACGCAATGAATCCCAACCCATCATAGCCGCCGCAGAGGCGAAGAGATAGCAAACTGGGAAAACCGGACCGAACCAAAACTATAGAGGGCATACACCCCGGGTGCACCGCCGCCTGATTCGGACCCCGCAAACCCTGCAGAGCCCGAACCAGGCGGCGGCTCAAAGAAACTAGATCAACAATCTGACCTAAGCCTGAGCAGCTCCCGTGGAAGCCGAGAAGTTCTCAGACGCATCGATGGAACGCACATAGTAGCGAGCGCCATCAGTATGCTCAACCTCGTAGCTGGTGCCCGAGACCGTAGCAATCACACGGTCATCACGCAGCACCTGGTAGCGAGCACCGCTCTCACGAACACCAGACCAAGACAGCTTATCGGTCGAGCCATCACGCTGAACCGACAGATTCGACGGAGTCGACGGGGCGGTCACATCGCGAGGAGCAAAACGAGCAAAACCGACAGTGCGCTGCTCACCATTAGCACCCAGCGAACGGTTAATGTCGCCACCAACCCACAGGTTGCCGCGAGAATCCACGAAGGACTCCCAGACACCGTAGCCGCTAGCGCCCTTCAGAACCGGGCTGAACTCGCCCACAACCTCGCCGCTGTCCTTATCAAACGCCGCGACCAGGCGCATGCGGTGAACCGCCTTCGATTCCTTCCAGTAGGTGTGGTAACCGGTAGAACCCTCAAAGAGGACGTCACCGCAGTGGCACGCGCCGTAAATGGTGTTACCGCTCAGGTGCAGATCCTGCCAGTCGCCACCATACTTAGAAATCGCAGTGGAAATACGGCCGTAACCGTTCTTCGAGTAGTTAGCAATCAGGTGGTCAGCACCGGCAGTCCACACGGTCGAGCCAGCATCCTGAACATCGAACTGGAACGCGTACACAATACGGTCAGTAATGTTCAGCTTCAGCGACGGCTCCCACTCCCACCTAATGTTCGAAGCATCCGAGCCGTTCAGAGCAGCCAGGCGGAAAGCACGCTGGTTATTCAGCTCAGTGAAGTAACCCGCAGCGTGAACAGTGGAATTATCGGAGGCAGCAGTAATGCCGTTGACCGTACCGTTGAAGTTCGGGCGCCAGTTCCAGTCCACCGCACCGTTCGAAAGCTTAATACGAGCGGCACCACGCGAGTAAGCGTACGCCTTAGACGTATTGCCCTTCACATGGGTGAAGTTACCGCCAATGTACAGGTAACCGTCCTGAACCAGCAGGGTCTTCACCTGAACTGCATCGCCATTACGGCGCTGAATCTGAAGATCCCACGTGCGGTCGATCTGGCCGGTGGTTGCGTCCAGAATGACGAAGTGGTTGACCTTCTCGCCGTTAACCTCGGTGAACTCGCCACCAACTGCCAGGCGGTTATTCGGCAGAGCCTCAAGAGCCTTAATCTGACCGTTGAAAGTCGGACGGAAAGAGCGAACCAGTTCGCCCGAATCCACGTTATAGCCCGCCAGGTACGACTGGTCCACGCGCTCGCCACCAGCCGACTCCACATACTTGAAGTCGCCACCGGTGAAGACGGTGTCGCCCACCTGAGTAATAGCCTGAACGTAGGTGTTCATCTCGTTCTTCTTGCCGGTGCCAGTCTGCTCACTGGTGCGCCAACGAACGGGCATCGTGTAGCTATTCGGCAGAGCACGACGGTTGCTAGCGGCAGAGCCAGAACCAATCTGCGAGAAGTTCAAGTCACGCTGAGTCAGCTTCGGACGCAGGAACACCTGAGTAAAGGGGATGGAGTAACCAGCGGAACCACGCTTCTGGTAAATGTATGAATCCGGATTCTCATTACCGAAGTTCACCAGCGCACCGTACGCAAAACCAATCTGGTAGCCCTGGTTCGGGTTCGCGAAGAAACGAACAGAACTGGTGGTAATACCCGGAGCCATCTCCGAAGCATGACGACCCATATGAGCGGTGCGGTTAATACCGGCACCGGTGAACTTCACGGTGCCCCAACGCTGACCGTAGCTCATCGCCCAGGTCCACTGCTCAGTCTGAGGACGCTGAACATAAACGTTCTGCCACTGGGTGCCCCTTGCATTGTGGGCACGGTGCAGGCGCATGCCGTCGGGAAGGTCCTGAGGCTTAATGCCGTTCAGCAGGGCATCGACAGTGTTTGCGGGAAGCTGGACGGGAGTAAAAGCGGAGGGACCCGTGGGGTTCTGATGCAGCTGGTTCGGGTCGCCGGTGCCGTTGTAAGACTCGGTCCAACCCTCACGACCGCGACCAATCATGACCCAGCCGCCGCCATCAGTTTCCTGATCGCAGTAGAACTGCGCCGGGCCGCTCATCTGCGGGGTGTACAGCCAGTAAGTGCCAGAGGAGGCAGAAGGATTAACCTGCTTGACCTCGTAGCAAGAGGCAGCCGCCTTATCGCTACTGGAACCATCATGGGTTCCGGTCGCAGCCGAGGCGGGAGTAGTAGGAGTAAGAGGTGCCGCAGTGAAAGCAGTACCAAAAGCGAGTGCGAAAGCAGCCCACTTTTTAGCAGACCATGAACGGGCATGGGGCTTTTCAGTGGGTTTGTTCGTGTATGTGGTTGTCATATGCGTCTTTCTGATGCGACGTTCCGGAAGAAACATCGAAAGATACGGTGAATTTAGCGCACTAGAAAAACCGCAGTAAATACTGAAAACCTGAGGTTGGTTGGAAGAGGTAAACAGAATCCGGAAGGGGATATACTGTCTGGTTTTTCTGTAAGCGTTAATGATTAGGGTACAGGATTAAGCTGTGAAAATAATGGTGCACAAAGTGCAAAGATGTCTGTGGATGTGTGATTTGCGCCCCATGTGATGAACGTTGTGGCACAGGAACAGACACGGAAGAAAACCATACTCAAATATCACCCACGAAAGCGACAACCGAGTGCAAAAAGGAATATATTCCATCACAGAGAATACAAGAGAAAAATGCCAGAAAAAGCGGACAAGTCCTACAATGGAAAAGCCGCAAAAAAAACACCCCAAAACGCACAAAAAGCACCATGAAATAAAGGCAAATTCACTCGGACGCCCCAAACCGGTACCGCCCTATACCGACCATCCATAGCAGCCCTCCACCAGCTCAACCGCCGCAAGCGAAGACCCCAGACTCAGGAGAACCCGTGAGCACCACCCGAAAAGCTACCGCACAGCCCCTCGAAGCACCCCTGCACCCCCTCCTGAAAACCCTCAATCAACTCAGCAACTGGGCCGCAATCCGCACCGCTGCCTCCGCACAGCCCACCGAACGTAGCGCACGCACCCTCATCGGCGCCGTCGCCGGAACCCACGCCGCGCTCATTGCAGACATCTCCACCGCAGTACGCGATACCACCGCCGAAGCGCTCAGCCTCATCATCGCCCCCACCGACCGTCAAGCAGAAGACCTCGCCGCAGCCCTGCGCTCCTACCTGCCCGCCGCAGACATCGCGCTCTTCCCCGCCTGGGAAACCCTGCCCCACGAACGCCTCTCACCGCGCTCCGACACCGTAGGCCGCCGCTTGCAGGTACTGCGCGCCATGACCGGGGACGCAGATAAACGCCCCCAAGTCGTCATCGCACCCGTACGCGCCGTCATCCAGCCCATCGTCACCGGCATCGAAAAGCTCGAACCCGTGCACCTGGTCCGCGGCGAAGAATACCCCTTCAAAGATGTGGTGCGTGGCCTCAACGACGCCGCATACTCCCGCGTAGACCTGGTCGCCAAGCGCGGCGAATACGCCGTACGAGGCGGCATTATCGACGTCTTCCCGCCCACCGCAACTACCCCCGTCCGCCTCGAATTCTTCGGCGACGAACTCGACGAAATGCGCCACTTCTCCGTCGCCGACCAGCGCACCCTCAGTGGGGGAGAAGAGCTTACCGAACTCACCCTGTTGCCCTGCCGCGAACTGCTCATCACCCCCGAGGTCATGAGCCGCGCCGCACGACTGAAAGCCGACTACCCGGCAGCCGCAGCCATGCTCGAAAAGATTGCCGGCGGAATCTACGTCGAAGGCATGGAATCGCTCACCCCGCTGCTCATCGAATCCATGAACACCCTCACCGAGCTGCTGCCGGCAGGGTCCATGATCATTAACGTCGAACCCGAGCGCGTGCGCGCCCGCGCCGAAGACCTCGTCGCCACCAACGAAGAATTCCTCGCCGCAGCATGGGACACCTCTGCAGAAGCCGACGCAGTAGCACCCATCGACCTCGGCCAGCTCCGCATGAGCGACAGTGGATTCCGCACCATCGACCAAACCACCGCACAGGCACTCGAAGCCAAGCTCAGCTGGTGGGAAATCACCGAACTCGTCACCGACGCAGACCTACTCGAAGACGCCGCCGGGGCGCTCCAGAACCAGGGCATCGCCGACGCCATCGAAGACGGAATCGACACCTACACCGTCAACGCCACCCCCGCAACCGCATTCAACGGTTCCGTCGAACGCATGCTCAGCCAGGTCGGCGACCTCATCCGTCAACAGTGGACCGTCCTCGCCCTCACCAACGGCCGCGGCTCCACTGACCGACTCATCGACCTCTTCCACTCCGGCGAAGGGGCACCCGCCGTACCCGCAGCCCGCCGAACCAGCCTCGAAGCCGACCCCGCTGGCAAACTCGAACACGGCATCGTCGAGGTGTGCGAGGCGCCCGCCTCCGCAGGCTTCCTCGTTGAGGAGGCGAAGCTCGCCGTCTTCACCGAAGCCGAACTGCTCGGCCGCCGCGGAACCTACGCACCCCGAGGCGCCGCCGGACAAAAATTCAAGACACGCCGCCGCCGCAACGCCGTCGACCCGCTCGCGCTGAACCCCGGCGACTACGTGGTGCACGAACGCCACGGCATCGGCAGGTTCGTCGAGATGACCTCCCGCCCGGTGGCTGGTGCATCCCCGGTCAACGGCGTGCAGCCCATGAAGGAATACCTGGTCATCGAGTACGCCCCCGCCAAGCGCGGCGGCGCACCCGACCGCCTCTTCGTGCCCTCCGACCAGCTGGATCTGATTTCCAACTACGTGGGTGGCGAGAACCCGAGCCTGTCCAAGATGGGCGGTAGTGACTGGGCTAAGACCAAGTCCCGCGCTCGCAAGGCAGTCAAGGAAATCGCCGCCGACCTGGTGAAACTCTATTCGGCACGCCAGGCATCGCGCGGTCACGCCTTCGCCCCAGACACCCCCTGGCAACGAGAGCTGGAAGAATCCTTCCCCTACAACGAGACCCCCGACCAGCTCACCGCCATCCACGAGGTGAAGGAAGACATGGAGAAAGAAATCCCCATGGACCGCCTCATCTCCGGCGACGTGGGCTTCGGCAAAACCGAGGTCGCCGTACGTGCCGCATTCAAGGCGGTACAGGACGGCAAACAGGTTGCCGTGCTCGTACCCACGACCCTGCTTGCTCAGCAGCACTACGAGACGTTCAGTGAGCGTTTCTCGGGCTTCCCCGTGAAGATTCGCGTGCTTTCCCGCTTCCAGAAGGCGAAGGAAACCCGCCAGATTACCGAAGAAATCGCATCCGGCGCGGTGGATGTGGTGATCGGTACGCACCGCATCCTCTCGGACAGCGTGGTGTTCAAGGATCTGGGCCTGGTCATCATTGACGAGGAGCAGCGCTTTGGTGTGGAGCACAAGGAAAAGCTCAAGCAGATGCGCACGAATGTGGACGTGCTCGCCATGAGTGCTACCCCGATTCCGCGCACCCTGGAAATGTCGCTAACCGGTATTCGTGAGACCTCCACCCTTGCCACCGCGCCGGAGGAACGCCACCCCGTGCTGACCTTCGTCGGTCCGCGAACCGACAGCCAGATTACCGCCGCAATCCGTCGCGAGCTCATGCGTGAAGGGCAGGTGTTCTTCGTGCACAACCGTGTGGCTGACATCGACGATGTTGCCGCCGAAATTGGCAAGCTCGTGCCGGAGGCGCGCATCGCCACCGCCCACGGCCGCATGAGTGAATCGCGCCTGGAGCAGATTATTGTGGACTTCTGGGAGCGCCGCTTTGACGTGCTGGTGTGCACGACCATCGTGGAGACCGGCCTGGATATTTCGAACGCGAACACGCTCATCGTGGACCACGCCCAGAACTACGGTCTGAGCCAGTTGCACCAGCTGCGCGGACGTGTGGGTCGTGGCCGCGAGCGCGCCTACGCGTACTTCCTGTACCCGGTGGATAAGACCCTCGGCGAGATTGCGCACGAGCGTCTGAAGGCCGTCGCGACCCACAATGAGCTGGGTGCGGGTCTGCAGCTCGCGATGAAGGACCTGGAGATTCGCGGTGCCGGCAACCTGCTCGGTGGCGAACAGTCCGGCCATATTGCCGGTGTCGGTTTTGACCTGTACCTGCGTCTGGTGGGCGAGGCGGTGGCGAACTACCGCGGCGAGAAGGAAGAACGCGAGGTCGAAACGAAGATTGACCTGCCCGTCAACGCGCATATTCCGCACACCTACATTGATTCTGAGCGTCTGCGCTTGCAGGCATACCGTCAGATTGCTGCCGCCGATACCGAAGAGAAGATTGCGGAGGCTCGCGAGGAGCTGGTCGACCGTTACGGCGAGCTGCCGGATGCGGTAGAGAATCTGCTTGCTGTGGCGACGGTGCGTATGCACGCCCGTGCCGCCGGTATTCACGAGCTGGTGGTATTGGGTCCGAAGGTTCGCGTGGTAACCGCTACGCCGTTGCCGGAGTCCCGCCAGATGCGTCTGAAGCGCGTGTACCCGGGTTCCACGCACACCCAGCCGAAGGGTATGGACACCTGGCTGACGCTGGTTCCGCGCCCGAAGACCATGCCGGTGGGCGGTAAGGACCTGGTGGATGGCGCGATGCTGCAGTGGGCTGAGAAGTTCATTAACTCGATTTACTCGGAGAAGCCGCAGGCTCTCGAGGAGTAGAGACATACAGGGGTAGGTGCCGCCCTGTCATATCGGGCTGCCGAACCATGCTGTCGAACCATGAAGATGCTCGCCGTGCAGGTTGCCACAATATGGCATATCTGCACGGCGAGTGCGTTTGCCCCGTAGGGGCGGCATAGCTCACAATTAAGGCATGACTTCAACGGTGAACTATGCATCTCAGCGAATTGTAATTATTGGTGGTGGCCCCGGTGGCTACGAGGCAGCGATGGTGGCTGCCGCCTCCAACGCGGACGTGACTCTGATTGAGCGTAATGCCATTGGTGGCTCCGCCGTTCTGACTGATGTTGTGCCCTCTAAGACCCTGATTGCTACGGCGGATATGATGACCCGCTTCTCCGAGGCGGGTAGCCTGGGCATTGAAAATACGAAGGGTAAGGCGCCGCAGCTTCGTGTTGATATGGACCGCGTGAACCGCCGAGTCCGCGACCTGGCCCAGCAGCAGTCTGCCGACATTAAGCGTGCCCTGGCCTCTGCTGGTGTGAAGATTATTCACGGTACCGGTAAGCTCCTGGACCGCCACACCGTGCAGGTGACTGATGAGGCGGGTCTGGTATACCCCCTGCACGCGGACTTTGTGCTGCTGTCGGTGGGTACGCATCCGCGTGAAATGGCGACCGGTATGCCAGATGGCGAGCGCATTCTGACCTGGACTCAGCTGTACAACCTCTCCGAGGTTCCCGAGGAGCTGATTGTGATTGGTTCGGGTGTGACCGGTGCGGAGTTCGCTTCGGCGTATAACGGTCTGGGTTCTAAGGTGACCCTGGTGTCTTCGCGTGACCGTGTGCTTCCGGGTGAGGACGAGGATGCAGCCCGCGTGCTGGAGGACGTCTTTGAGCGTCGCGGCGTGCGAGTGATGCCGCGTTCCCGTGCGGCTGCTGTTGAGCGTACTGAGGACGGCTCAGGTGTCATCGTGACCCTGTCCGATGGCCGTAAGGTCTCTGGCACTCACTGCCTGGTGGCTATTGGTTCGATTCCGAACACTGAGGATTTGGGCTTGGAAGCTGCCGGTGTGGAGCAGACCCCGAGCGGCCATATTAAGGTGGACGGCGTGTCCCGCACGAGCGTGAACAGCATTTACGCCGCTGGCGACTGCACGGGCGTGTACCCACTGGCTTCCGTGGCTGCAATGCAGGGCCGTATCGCTATGGCGCACATCCTCGGTGATGCGGTGCGCCCGCTGCGTACCGATAAGGTTGCCGCAAATATCTTCACCTCCCCGGAGATTGCGACTGTGGGTGTGAGTGAGAAGGACCTTGCCGAGGGGGCGTACCGTGGCGATGCGGTGACCCTGCAGCTGAGCACCAACCCGCGCGCGAAGATGATGGCGATGCGCGATGGATTCGTGAAGATTTTTGCTCGCCGCCACTCCGGCACCGTCATCGGTGGCGTGGTGGTTGGTCAGCGCGCCTCCGAGCTGATTTACCCTATCGCCCTGGCTGTGGAGAAGAAGCTCGCGGTGGATGACCTGGCGGACACCTTCACGGTTTACCCCTCGCTCTCCGGCTCTATTGCTGAGGCTGCGCGCAAGCTGCACACTCGCGGCCTGTAGCCGGCGCATAGATACCCTGGGCTTGTAGAGAGCCGCTATCTCAGAAGCTCACAGAATCTCTGAAACACACAAAAGCGGTGGGGGTCACTTCCTGAGTTCCTAAGAATCAGGAGGTTACCCCCACCGCTTTGCCGTAGAGACGCTTAGCGCCGCGAAGCTTTACTTCGTGGTGCTGACGGCGTTCATGTCCACGTCACGGGTTTCGTGAGTGAGCAGAATGAAGACAACGCTCAGAATCGATGCGAATGCCAGGTAGCCGCCCACTGCAGCCACACCGTAAGTGGAGTTCAACCAAACAGCCACGAACGGGGTCAGTGCCGCGCCGAGGATGGATGCCACGTTGTAGGCGATACCGCTGGCGGTGTAACGCACGTTGGTGGGGTACAGCTCCGGCAGGTATGCGGACATGGACCCGAAGGACAGACCCATCAGGCACATACCGATGAAGATGAAGAGGGTGACCACTGCTGCGTTTGCGTTCGCGCCGGTACCAACAACGGAGGGGGAGATGAACAGGCCGAAGGACAGACCGAAGACAGCCATCGCGATGGTGGTCCACAGCTGCTGGGTGCGGCGGCCGTACTTGTCAGCCAGCCAACCCGAAATCGGGATGAAGATTGCGAAGCCGATGATGGAGATCAGCTGAATGATCAGGAACTCGCGGTAGGGGATAGCCAGGCCGCCCTTATCCGCCTTGCCGATACCGTAGGAGAGAACCCACGCGGTCATCAGGTAGAACAGCACGTAGCATGCCACCATGATGAAGGTACCCTGAATCATGGGCCACCAAGCGACCTTGAACGCCTCAACGAGCGGGGTCTTAACCTTCTCGTTGTTAGCAGCAGCCTTGGCGAAGACGGGGGTCTCCTCCAGCTTGAAACGCACGTACAGGCCGACAGCAACCATCACGATGGACAGCAGGAACGGAATACGCCAACCCCAAATGAGGAAGGGGTGATCAAGGTTCTTGCCGTCGGTTGCGGAGTTGAAGGAAATCCAGCTGGTCAGCAGCAGCATGAAGCCGTTCGCAAGCACGAAGCCGATGGGTGCACCCAGCTGAGGCCACATGGCGGCGCGGGCGCGCTTGCCGTCCTCAGCATATTCGCTGGCGAGCAGTGCCGCACCGGACCATTCGCCGCCCAGACCCAGGCCCTGGCAGAAACGCATAATGGTCAGCATGGCCGGTGCCCACAGACCAATCTGGTGGTAGGTGGGCAGCAGGCCGATGATGAAGGTCGCCAGACCCATGGTCAGTAGCGCACCAACGAGGGTTGCTTTACGACCGATCTTGTCGCCGAAGTGACCGAAGATTACGGAACCGAGGGGGCGGGCAATGAAGGCGACGCCGAAGGTCGCGAAGGAAGCCAGAAGCTCGGTGGTTGCGTCCTTCGCGGGGAAGAACAGCACAGGGAACACCGCCACTGCTGCGGTGGCGTAAATGTAGAAATCGTAGAACTCGATGGTGGTACCAACGAGCGAGGCGAGAATAACTCGACTGCGAGGAGTCGTATTCTTCACCGATGCAGCAGACACTTTCGTGTCGGGTGCAGAGGTGCTCATAAGGAAAACTCCCGAAATGGTGAACTGTGTGTACAGGTGGAGCCGGGGCGTCCGTTACCGGTCAGCGCGTGAGGCGGGTGTGCCGTAGGCGCGTATCGGGTGCCGTGACCGCACCGGGTGGGTGCGGTGGGCGTAGGAATCTGAAAGGCTCCTCTAAAGTGCAACATTATAACTCTGTTCAGAAAAACCCAAACAAATACAGCCACTATCTGGACGCGAACACAAGGGTTAGCGGCGTAAATCCCACCTAAACAGGCAAGAGCGGACATAGAAAATCCCCCGGAAAGATACGAGACATGACCTCATACCCCTCCGGGGGATTCGTATAGCCTATAGCGCTCGCAGTCGCGAGACCTCAGTATCGAGATATCAGTATCGAGGTGAAGCGTTACTTAATGGTCGCCAGCACCGCACCGGAGGTGACGGTATCGCCGGCCTTAGCCGACAGGCCCGAAACCTTACCCGCCTTGTGCGCGGTAATGGGCTGCTCCATCTTCATCGCCTCCAGCACCAGAATCAGGTCGCCCTCAGCGACGGTGTCGCCGTCAGATGCGGCAACCTTCACGATGGTGCCCTGCATGGGGCTGGTCAGCTCGTCGCCGCCACCCTTTGCCGCGCTACGTGCCGAACGGGACTTGCGGGTTTTGGCGGCGGGCTTAGCGGCAGGCTTAGCACCACCGCCCAGATCGGGCAGGGACACCTCCATACGCTTGCCGTTAACCTCAACGACCACGGTGGTGCGCTCGTCCTCATCGGAGCCCACGCTACCGGGGGCACCGGAGTACATGGGGATGGTGTTGTTGAACTCGGTCTCAATCCAGCGGGTGTGCACCTTGAACTCGCCGCCCTCAGCCGGTGCGAATGCGGGGTCGTCCAGCACGACGCGGTGGAACGGGACGACGGTGGGCATGCCCTCAATGGTCAGCTCAGCCAGGGCACGGCGGGCACGCTGCAGAGCCTGCTCACGATCTGCGCCGGTAACAATGAGCTTAGCCAGCATGGAGTCGAAGTTGCCGCCGATAACGTCGCCAGCCACGAAGCCAGAATCCCAGCGAACACCGGGGCCGGTGGGCACGGTCAGCTTCTCGATGGTGCCGGGGGCGGGCATGAAGGAACGGCCCGCATCTTCACCGTTAATACGGAACTCGAAGGAGTGACCACGCAGAACCGGGTCCTTCTCCTCAATCTTCTCGCCGCGGGCAATACGGAACTGCTCACGAACCAGGTCCAGACCGGAAATCTCCTCGGAGACGGGGTGCTCCACCTGCAGACGAGTGTTGACCTCAAGGAAGGAAATGGTGCCGTCGGTGCCGACCAGGAACTCACAGGTGCCGGCACCCTGGTAGCCAGCCTCGCGCAGAATCGCGCGGGACGCCTCATACAGGCGCTCGTTCTGCTCATCGCTCAGGTAGGGGGCAGGTGCCTCCTCAATGAGCTTCTGGTTGCGACGCTGCAGGGAGCAGTCACGGGTGGAAACCACCACAACGTTGCCATGCGCATCCGCCAGGCACTGGGTCTCAACATGGCGGGGCGAATCCAGGAAGCGCTCGATGAAGCACTCACCGCGACCGAACGCCGCGGTAGCCTCACGAACAGCGGACTCGTACATCTCAACAATGCTCTCGCGGTCGCGCGCCACCTTAATGCCGCGGCCACCGCCACCAAATGCGGCCTTCACCGCAATGGGCAGACCGTGCTCATCCGCGAAGGCAACAACCTCATCGGCGGACTTGACCGGGTCCTTGGTGCCGGGCACCAGGGGAGCGCCCACCTTCTGCGCGATGTGGCGTGCCGCCACCTTATCGCCCAGCTGGGTAATGGACTCGGGGGAGGGGCCAATCCAGGTCAGACCCGCGTCGATGCACTTCTGAGCGAACTGCGCGTTCTCAGAGAGGAAACCGTAGCCGGGGTGCACAGCGTCAGCACCGGAGCGGATAGCAATCTCAATGAGCTTGTCCATCACCAGGTAGGACTGTGCCGCGGTGGCACCGCCGAGAGCGTAGGCTTCATCGGCGAGCTTTACGTGCTGGGCGTCGCGGTCGGGGTCAGCGTAGACGGCGACGGTCTGCAGACCCTCATCGCGGGCTGCGCGAATCACGCGGACAGCAATTTCACCGCGGTTAGCGATCAGAATCTTGCTGACCGGGCCGGTGTGACGGCCGGGGACTGCAGTAAATTTCTTGGCGGCTTCTGCCTGGTGCTGAGTCACTTAAAGCTCTCCTTTAATCTCCTGCTCCAAGGATACATCGGCAGGATTGGCGAATATAACGCGCATCATACTGTTCTATCTTATCGATTGGTGTTCAACAATGTGTATTTCAGGGCGCGCTTTGAGACAGATTTATGCTGTGGGTTTATGCGGTGGGTGTGGTTCTAATTCTCTTCCTCAGGCGGTAGCCACAACTCGGTCACCGCAACCTCGCGGCGGCGCAGCATATCGCGCAGCGCGTGGATGGACAGGCCCACCACCGTGTGGAACTCACCCTCAATACCGCGAATAAACGCCGAACCGTAGCCATCCAGGGTAAAGGAACCGGCTACCCAGAGCGGCTCACCGGTAGCAATATACGCCTCAATCTCTTCGGGGCTGAGCTCATCAAAGTGGACGGTAGCGCTACGTAGCTCAGAAACAGCGGGCAGCTCGGCACCCGGCTCAATGCCGCGCAAATCCACGAGCGCGTGACCGGTATGCAACACACCGTAATTGCCGCTCATCGCGCTGATGCGCTCGCGCGCCGCCTCGGCGGTGTGAGGCTTGCCGTAGGCAACACCCTCAAACTCAAAGACCGAATCGCACCCCAGAACCAGCGCATCGCGCACACCCTCGGCGGCAAGTTCGGCGGCAACAGCCTGCGCCTTCAACTGCGCCAGCAGGGAGGCGGTTTCAGCCGGGGTGAGCCCCGCACGTCCCTGCGCTCGCGCCTGTTCGTTGGCGGCGGCGAGCGCGGCGTCCTCATCTACGGAGGAGACGCGCACCGTGAACGCGATGCGGGAGTCTTCCAGGAGCTTGCGGCGCGCCGGGGAGGCGGAGGCAAGAATCAGTCGGGTCGATGAAGCGCTGGTAGTCATGGGTTCTATTTTAGAGCGTTGCCGGTGAGTTTTACTCTCGGGTGCAGATTGAGAATCACTAGATGGAACCCTCCGCCGGTGCGTCAGCGTTGAACACGGGTCCTTGGCCTAATCTGGGGGGCGTAACCTGGGGGCGGAGCATCGAGCTCGAAAGGCATAAAACCGGCGGGCATAAAAAAGAGCGTGTCCCATCCCCCTCAACCACGTAGGAGATGGAACACGCCGTTCAAAATCATAACTCTTCTCAAGAATTAAAGAAAAGAAGAATCAATCGTGACGTTTTTATGACGTTTGACAAATATACTTCGCCCATGCTGGGGGCATGGGGGGGGGAGAGAGAGAAGCTGCACGGCGCTAAGCAGTACCGCCTAGCGCCGTGTGCGTGAGCCTTCGCCAGATTAGCTTGCCAGATTAGCGGCGTGCCGTCTCCTCCACCTCGTGCAGACGCTGCGCCTCACCGGCGATGCGCTCATCGTAGAATTCCTGAGCCACGAAGCCGCCCTCCGAACGGGGAGCGTTGTAAAGCTCCTCATCCAGGATGCCCTCGCGGCGAGCCACAATCGCGGGAACCAGAGCTTGACCGGCAACGTTCAGGGCGGTACGACCCATGTCAACGATCGGGTCAATCGCCAGGAGCAGACCCACACCGTCCAGCGGCAGACCCAGAGTGGAAAGGGTCAGGGTCAGCATCACGATAGCGCCGGTCGTACCGGCGGTCGCAGCCGAACCGAGCACGGACACCATCACAATCAGCAGGTACTGGGTGAAGTCCAGCTGAATGCCGTAGAACTGAGCCACGAAGATCGCGGCAAGAGCCGGGTAAACCGAGGCGCAACCGTCCATCTTGGTGGTCGCACCCAGCGGAACGGCGAAGGAGGCGTAGGCGCGAGGAACACCCAGGTTGCGTTCGGCAACGGTCTGAGTCATCGGCATCGAACCCATTGAGGAACGGGACACAAAGCCCAGCTGAAGCGCCGGCCACACACCCGAGAAGTACTGGCGGACCGACAAGCCGTTCGCGCGAACAATAATCGGGTAGACCACGAGGAAAACTAGCAGCAGACCAATGTACAGGGCGATAACGAACGCGACCAGCGAACCCATCGACGCCCAACCGTACGCGAACACTGCCTTAGCAATCAGACCCACGGTACCCAGCGGTGCCAGGCGAATAATCCACCACAGAATCTTCTGAATAATTGTCAGAGCGCTCTTGACCACGTCAATGAACGGCTTGGCAGCCTCGCCGACCTTCAGCGCGGCAATGCCGACCGCACCGGAAATGACCAGAACCTGCAGGACGTTAAAGGACGCCGACGCGGTGATGCCGGAATCACCGGACTTAGCACTGACACCCAGACCCAGGAAGTTCACCGGAATCAGACCGGTCAGGAACGCGGTCCACGAACCGGTCGATCCGGTGTATGCCTTGCCCTGCACCTGCGCACCCACGCCCGGCTGAACGATCAGGCCCATCGCAATACCAATGAGCACCGCGAAGAACGCGGTAATCGCAAACCAGATGAGCGTGTTAACCGCCAGGCGTGCCGCGTTCGTCACCTGCGACAGGTTAGAGATGGAGGCGACCACGGCGGTGAAAATTAGCGGAACAACGGCAGCCTTCAGCAGGGTGACGTACGAGGAGCCGATGGTATCTAAGGTCACCATGAGCCAGTTGGGGTTGCTCTTCGCGTCCCCACCCAGTGCGAGGGCGAGCGCGCCGAGAACGATACCCAGAATGAGGGAGGCAATGATTTGGTTGCCGAAAGAAGTAGCCCACTTGGGCAGACGTGAACGAGATGATGCATGCGGTGTAGACATGTGGCATACTCTAAAACTTTTACGCGCTCCGGCGCGAGTTTGTGTGAAGAAGTGTTTCAATCCAGTGCAGTGGAGGGGATGTGTGACGAACCGTGACCATCCGGTAGCACCTTTCGGCTGTACATCCCGCAGTCTAACCAGCAACGCAGCCCAACCCAGCTGCCCAACCAACGCCGCCGCTGCTCCTAATAGGCGGTTAAATCGGCTGATAGTTAATTAGGAATTGCCGCAAAAGCAAACAGAAAGGAAACAACTGCGCAACATGCGGGGAAGCTTGCTGAGATTTTGCCGTCAGCTAATAATCCGAAAGCTAGGGCTTGATATGCTGGAATCACACCGATAGTCCGGCGAAAGTCGCCGGATGATGCTGTACCCACTCAGCTTCATATACGCGTTGAGCAATACGCCACGCACCACCTTTCAAGGAGAGATGCATGAGTTCTGCTCCCCAATACCCCGGCGGAACCACCACCCCCAACGGCCCGAAGAAGCCCGGCAACCGCATGGAAGCAGTCGCCAACTTTGCTACCCGCGCCGCACAGACCTCTGCCCAGCAGACCCTGAACCTGGGCGCGACCCGCCCCGGCATCGCCAAGATGATTGCCGTAGCGGGCGCTGGCGTGCTGCTGGTTGGCGGTGGCATCTTCGCCTACAACTCCATGCACCAGGAAGAGAACGCGTTCCTGTCGCAGGGCGAAGAGTACGCCCGCGTCTGCCAGGATGCGAAGACCGGCCTGCGCGTGGAAGATAGCGAATGTGAGAAGGCAGGCGTTCAGGAGCCGACCGACTCATCCAGCAGCGATTCCTCGGGCTCCTCGAACTCGTCGGGTTCCTCTAGTTCCTCCGGATCTTCTGGGTCTTCGGGCACTTCTGGTTCGACCACCACTCACAATAATTCGAATGCGTTCCTCTGGTACTACCTAGGTCGCCAGAGTGCCGCAAACTCCACCGGCACCCCCACGGTTCCGGGTGTGGGCACTAAGCTCTCCGGAGGCAGCACCACCCGCCCCAGCAACGGCACCGTCTACAGCGGCGTGTCCTCCAAGGGCGGTAGTTTCGAAGACTCCTACCGTAGTGCGAAGAAGTCCTCCACTGTCTCCTCGGGTAAGGTGACCAGCACCAATAACTCCGGTAAGACCTCTTCGGTGCGTAATAAGACCACCGGCTCGGTCTCCAGCGGTAAGCAGGGCACCAGCAATAGCGGTAGCACCGGCTCCTACAGCAAGTCGAACACCTCGAAGTCGGGTTCGTCCTCGAAGTCCGGTTCCTCGTCTAAATCGGGTTCTTCGTCCAAGTCTGGCTCTTCCTCGAAGTCAGGTAGCAAGGGCGGTTTCGGTGGCGGCTCCAAGTCCGGTGGCGGTACCTCCGGCGGCTAAGCCATAAGCCATCACACTAAATGCGGGCAGGGACTGAACGGTCCCGCCCGCATTTTCCTCACTATTTTCCAATCACTACTTCGAAGGAGCCTAGCCCCTCATGCGCCGTGAAGAATTTCCCGTCGGCCGACCCGACTGGGAGAACGTCATCATTGAGGAAGGCCTCACCTACAGCGTGGACGGCCCCCACGACACCGACCACTATTGGAACGAATACGCCGCCTACATTTTCAGCCCGCAAGAAATGGACTCTGTGCGCGCCCAGGCGGAAGAAATGCACCGCATGTGCCTGGAAACCGTCGAGTACATTGCCTCCGGCGCGTTCGGCACCCTCGGTCTGCCCCAGGCGGCGTTCAACCTCGCCGTAGAATCCTGGAACCGCCGCGACGCCGACTTCTACGGACGCTTCGACTTCACCTACTCGGGCGTGCCTGGCGACCCCATGAAGCTGCTCGAATACAACGCAGACACCCCCACTGGCATCGTGGAGGCGGCAGTCAGCCAGAAAACCTGGGCGAAAGACCAGCGCCTCGATACCCGCGGCTACGCCCACTGGGGTGAAATCGGCGAAGCCTTCACCAACCGTTGGCGCCACATCTTCGCAGCCGAAATTGCCGCCGGCGTGCAGCCCGTACTGCACCTGGCGCACGTGAGCCCCGAGATTGACGAGAACAACGAGGACTACAACAACCTCTGGCTCATCGCCTACGCGGCGCAGCAGGCGGGCATCAAAACCCACATGATGCCCATCGACGAAGTCATCTTCAACGAGGACACCAAGAGCTGGGAGGACGCACAAGGCCGCGCCATCACCAACCTCTTCAAGCTCTACCCCTGGGAAGACCTGGTCACCGACAGCGAAGCAGGCTACGACAAGCTCCTCTTCGCCTACCATGACTCCATGCAGCGCTGGATTGAGCCGGCGTGGAAGATGTTCCTCTCCAATAAGCTGCTGCTTGCCGCGCTCTGGGATAAGTACCCCGGCCACCCGAACCTCGTACCCACCTACGCGGGCCACCGCGGCGGCATGCGCAACTGGGTTCGCAAACCCATCTTCGGACGCGAAGGCGACGGCGTAGAAATCTACGCCCCCGACTACGACGTCTTCATCAAGCCCGAAGACGACGACTTCTTCGCCAACGCCCCCGAAAGCGAATTCATCTACCAGGAGTACATCCCGGCACCGCGCTACGAAGGCATTATCAACCCGGTCAGCCACCCCATCCTCGGCGTGTGGGTGGTCGACGGACGCACCGTAGGCGTGGGCATCCGCGAATCGAACGGCGCGCTCACCGACTATTGGTGCCGCTTCGCCCCGCACCTGGTGGATCTGAACGACTCTACCGGCATGGGATTCGGCACCACCGACCCCGGCACCGCAAACTTCGGATAGCCCCCAGAAGACATAGACCTCAGAGGACATAGACCTCAGAAGACACGAAAATACAGCGAAGCCCCCGCCTCAGCCGCAAAGCTGAAGCGGGGGCTTCATCTATAGAGTTCCTATGCGGAGGCTCTAGTCCAGAGGGTACTCGTCTAGAGGCTACTCGTCGTCCTCGTCATCGTCATCCTCAGTATCCAGAGGAAGCATCATCTCATCGGTCAGGGCGCGGCGCAGAGTGTCCAGACCCACCGAACCGAGCAGAAGCGCACGCGTGTGGAACGCACGCATGTCATCGCCGCGGCGCAGAGCCTGATCGCGCAGCTCCAGCCAGAGGCGCTCGCCAATCTTGTAGCTCGGAGCCTGACCCGGCCAACCCAGGTAACGCAGGAACTCGAAACGCAAGTGGCCCTCGGACTCGTCCAGGTTCAGCTTCAAGAACTCGTAACCCAGCTCAGAAGTCCAGATGGTGCCCGGCTCAACGCCCAGCTGCTCAGCCCACTCATCGGGGATCGGCATCTCGCAGTGAACACCAATATCGAAGACCACGCGGGCGGCGCGCATACGCTGAGCGTTCAGCATACCCATGCGGTCACCCGGATCCTTCAGGTAGCCCAGTTCCTCCATGAGGCGCTCGGCGTACAGTGCCCAGCCCTCACCGTGACCGGAAACCCACAGCATGTTCGTGCGCCAGGAGTTCATGGTGCCCTTCAGCGCCGTAGCGATAGCGATCTGCAGGTGGTGGCCCGGAACGCCCTCGTGGTACACGGTGGAGGTTTCACGCCAGGTAGTGAACGTGTCCTCACCCTCGGGAACCGACCACCACATGCGGCCCGGACGCGAAAAATCGGGGGAAGGGCCGGTGTAGTAAATACCGCCCTCGTTCGTCGGCGCAATGCAGCACTCAATACGGCACATGGGGCCGCCAATTTCAAAGTGAGTATCCGCCAGGTTCTCCACCGCGGCGTCGGCGAGCTTCTGCATCCACGCCTTCAGCTCATCGGTGCCGTGCAGCTGACGTGCCGGATCTTCATCGAGCAGCTGCTTCGCACGCTCAATGCTTGCGCCCGGCTCAATCTCCTCGGCAACCTCACGCTGACGAGCGATAATGCTCTCCAGCTCCTTCACGCCCCAGGCGTAGGTCTCGTCCAGGTCAATTGTGGTGCCCAGGAACGAACGGGAGTGCAGGCTGTACGCCTTACGGCCCACAGCATCGCGGGAGGGCGCGACCGGCTGCAGCTTCTCCACCAGGTAGCTGTTGAGGCGGCGGTAGCCTTCCTTCGCAGCCTCGGCACCGGCGGCTGCCTCATCCTTCAGGGCGGGGACAGCCTCGGCGACCTCAGCCGCCAAATCATCAAAGAAACCACCGGGAGCGTAGTACGCGGCGGTCTGCTCAATGACAATATCCACCTGGCGGCGCGGGGCGACCTTGCCCTCTTCACGAGCCGCCTCAAGAGTCTGGATGTAGCCCTCCAGCGCCTCGGTCACGCGGTGCATACGACCAATAATGTGCTCCCAGTCCTGCTGGGTGTTGCGCTTCATCAGGTCAAAGACCGAGCGCACCTCCTGCGGGACGGAAGCAATATTGTTCATCTGCCAGCCACCAAAGCCAGCCTTGTACTGCTTGCGGTACAGGCTCAGGCGCTCCTGCAGAGCATCCAGGGTGACCAGGTCAACGTCATCAATAGGCAGGACGTTATCGACCTTCTTCAAAGTCTTCTTCGTAAGGCGCGCAAAAGCCTTCTCACCGGCGGGCGAGTAGTCGGGGTACAGAGTCTCTACGCCTTTACGGCCAAGCTCGGTCGCCTGGACGGGGTTCAGGTCGAGAATCTTTTCAAAATATTCGTTAGCAATCTGATCGACGTCGGTCAGCGAGCGCTTCAATCGGTAGATGCTGGGAAGTTCCTGGTAAGTGCTCATGTTCATATCCTAACGCAGGGGTGTGCCTTCAACCACGATTTTCGGTGATTTGGGTCGCTTAAACCGGCAATATTACGGGCTGAACAGCACCGAATGCGAGGAAAACGGCTCACCTGTGGACAACTCACCGGGGCGCAGGCGCGAAAATGCCCCGGCTTTCTCCCACCTGAACGTGCAGGAAAGAGAAAACCGGGGCGCCCCCAAGATAGGCTAAAAGCTGCTAGCTGGCGAAGTATTCGCCGTTGAGTTCCAGCAGACCGTTCGTGCCCTCAACCACGCCGAGGCGGTGGGCAATGAGGCGGTCCTGCAGCTCATCGCCGGATACCAAGTCCACCAGAATATTCGGGTACTTGGTCGAGCAGCGGATGAACTCGTCGTACGCCTCATCGCTGAACGGTGCGTTCGTGATGAAGGTGCCGAGCTGACCACCGCGGGCGTGAATCGCCAGGAAGAACGCGGTAATATCCTGCGGCTGAACGCTTGCGGACAGAACACCGCCAGCTGCCGGGCGCAGGGTACGCACGTAGAATGCACGTTCTTTTTCGCCGGTGGCGGGGATTGCCACGCCGTCCACGCCCTGAGCATCCAGAGCCTCTACCGTGTAGCCGCGCATCAGGAACAAATCGAAACCAATGCTACGGAAACGCTCCTCAGACACCTGCGCCAGCGCCGGAGCCAGAGCCTCACGGCGGAAGACCTGACGGTAACGCTTCAGAGCCTCACGCACCTGAGTGGCAGCCACCTGCAGAGCAGTCGAGGGCTCAGCAGCAGAAACAGCCGGAGTGGAAACAACCGGCTGGGCAGGAGCCGCGGCGGGTGTAGAAACAGCGGGCGCAGAGACAGCAGGAACAGACACAGCAGGCTGGGCGGCGGCAGGCGCAACCTGCGCCGCCGGAACCTCAGCGGGAGCCTGGGTAGTAGCCGCTACCGGCGAACCAGCCGGACGCGCCAACAGCGCCGGAGAAGCACACGGCACCGGAGCCAACGGCTCACGCGAAGCACCCTCACGAGCCGCCAGGCGAGCCTGACGCTCCGCCGCGCGCGCCTCCTTAGCAGCCTGAAGAGCCTCCTCACGAGCCTGCAACTCAGCCGCAATATCCTGAGGCAGCTTGTGCTTGAGCGACTGCGGCGGTAGCGGCGCCATGCGGGCGGTCACCGCCTCCGGAGCACCCTCCGGGAATCGCTTGAGCAGCTCCTTACCCGCCTCGCTCAGCTCATAACGCTCCGGGTTCTTGCGGGAGGTGCGACCGGTACCCTCACGCAGAGCATTCAGGTAGCGTTCGCCCTTGAGCACGTGCATCGCCACCGAATAGCGGTTACGCAGACGCGGGGTCAGCTTATAACGGTGCGGAGCAATCTCACCCTGCAGGTACGGGATATCCAGGGCGAGCTTCAACTCATCGTAGATGTCGTAGTAGGAGATACGCGGGTTCTCCTCCACGAGCTTCAGAATCGGGTGCAACAGCTGATGCGGGTACGGCAGAGCGTCCACCGCCGCGGGATCCAGCAGAGCCGAAGCCACCAGCTTCTGAACGCTCGGCTCAACCATCTGCGCCAAAGCCGGTGCAAACGCAGGACCCAGCGAGTAGACGGTCTCACGCTCGGACAGGTAGTGGTGGGCGATCAGCACATCGTAGAGGTAATCCTGCGCGTCAATCTGCACAAAATAGGGGTTCGAGGTCGCCTGCTGGATGCGCTCGTCGCGGTCAAAGACCTGCTCCAGGCTCGGAAGGCTCAGCTCCACATCGGCGCCGTGGTCGTTGAGAGTATCGAGCAGAAGAACGCCCATATGGGTCAGCAGAGCATCGGTTGCGGCAATATCCTCAGCGGTAATCGAGGTGCCCTCATCCTTAACCAGCGCCAGCACGGAGCTCAGCTCGCTTGCGGGCACGCCAGTCTCCTCGTGGCGTGCCACCAGCTCCTTCGCAGACGGGGACAGCGAGTACAGCGTCAGCGGCGAATCCGTGTGCTCGTGAATGGTCTTGGTGCGCAGGTAGCCCTCACGGGTCAGCAGGCTCAACGCCTGAGCAATCACCGGCTCCACGATGCGCTGCTCCAGATACGACAGACCGTACCAACCCTGCACGAAACCGCACTCACGCAGCACCAGCTCGCGAATCTTCACGGGCGCCGCCGCAGGGTAGGACGGGGTAACGCTCAGGACAATGGGCAGAAGCTCACGCACGGTAATGTGCGAGAGCAGAACCGGGTAGAACTGCTTCAGATAGTGCAGGTACACGCCGCTCTGCAGAGGCAGAACCGGCAGAAGAGCCTGCGCCTGCTGCTCCTTCGCGGTGCCCAGAAGCTCGCGGCCCGCTTCGCTCAGAGTGTAGTGCAGATTGCCCGGATGCAACTGGCTGAGGGACACCTCAAGATAATCAGCATTGACCAGCGCCGCAATCAGCTTATTGAGTGCCTCACGGAAGAGGACATTGTCACCGACCGCAATGAAACGCTGAGTCATGTTGAAACCCAGGTCCACGCCAACCGGGGTGTACATATCGGGGAAGAAAACCTTCTCGCCACGATCCTGCGCGCGCTCAAAATGGCGGAGCAGAGAGAAAGCCGCCGCAACGCTGAGAGTGCGTGCTTCCTCGGGTAGAGCCTCCCACGAGGTTTCCTGCTGCAAAGAGTGCAATTCGGAATGATCGATATGGAGCATTGTTTTATTCACAAAAGCCACGCCGGGCTCCTTATCTAGTGTTATTTATCGTGCAGGCGTTCTTCATAAAGTGCAGTCATGCGAACGGGAAAATAATCACGAAAGTGAGCGGCACCATCTTTATTTTTGGGCCGGCACTTTGAAATCCCGCAGTGAAGAGAAGCGAAGAGAAGCAGGGTAGGTAGTTTTTTCTCAACCCGTCCCGCTTACGCACCGTCTTCAACGACGAACACTTCAGAAAAGAACGCTATAAATTGGGGTGAAGTGTCTAGACCGTCACGGGTATATTCACTTCGTGAAATAATGCGAAGAATATATAACGCATTACCTTCATTATTGTATCGGCTGGTTCGAGAAATAACCTAGATTTCTAAAACCAGCCGATATGTGAAAAATATCCTCAAGGAAAAGTGAAAATACATTAAGTGAAATGACGTGGGAAATGCGCGAAGGCCAGAGATATTCGGAGAGAAATAACTCGCCCCAGAAACACCCCGGCTACTCCAAGCCGCGGGCAAAATACTCCTCGTCAATGCGGTAACCGCACTCGCCCTCACCATCAAGAACACCCACACGGTGACGAATCATCAGCTCCACCAACTGGTGTCGATCAACCAGCGCAATATTGCGAGCGCCGGGCAAACCCTGCAAATACTCGGGAACCGGATGCGCAAAAGCACCGCAGGTCACCAAAACACCCTGCAGGCCGCCGTGCAGAAGCACTGCACCGGCAAGCTTCTGAATCTCGTTGGGGGTGACCTTCATAGTTCCGCAATAATGCTTCACCTGAATATAAATCGGCGCGAAATCCAGGCCATCAGAATAGCGGGCAATAACGTCAACACCCTTATCATCAGCACCGCCGGTTACCTCGGTGTTAAAACCAAGAGCCGTAAAAATATCGGCAACAATCTGCTCAAAATATTCTGGCGTCACCGCGTGAATATGCTGAATCAAATCCTGCGTAAAATGCTCCGCGAACTCAGCCTGAGCGTGAATCACCGGCGAATCGCTGGCACGCAAAATAATATCCAGAGGTGACTGACCGGCGGGCCAGGACCCCGCAGCCTCCGCAGAATTCAAAGCATGCGCAAGATGCGCCGCGCCGGTTGCCTCATAAGCAGCGGTGGCGGCATCAGCATGATCAGCGCCTGAGAAATGCGGCAGAGCATGAAGGACGCCGGTATCAGGAGTGCCAAAAATGAGGCGATGCTCCTCCTGCGCATTCTCCAGTAGCGCGTTCGCCTGCTTCTTCAGCTTCTTCACGCTTTTTGCCGTCAAACTCTGAGAGCACAACGCCTGCACCTGCTTCACCACACGCGGCGGCACCGAACCGTGCAGATGCGGGGTGCAGGTCAGCTCGGCGCCCAGGGGAGTGAGCAGGTACTTCCTCTTCTCCCACGGGGTCAAACGAGGCATAAGCTGGGCATAACGAAGTGCCACCAAGATTTTCAAGGTGGTACGCACAGCCACCGCAAAATCGGTGGATTCAAGAGCCGGTAGGTTCTTCTTCGACCCCAATGCCTTAGTCTGCTGCCGCAACTGCTCGCTAACATAGGCGGCGGTGCGGGGCACAGTCTTCGACAAGCGCCGTAGCGTCGGCAACAGAAGCGTGATATAGACATCCGGTGGGGGCCTATGGTTTTTATTCAGCATCTTTGCCATGGTCCCTGCCAATTTACTAACACTATTGTGATGGTATATACATCGTAGCATCAGGGCGTATCATCATCGCTTTATCGTTTCTAATATGACAAAACCGCAAGAACCAGCGCATTAGATGTTCAATAACGCAATATAAATCTTGAATTTGAGGCAAAACAATATATTCCCGTCACACCGGCTGGCGTGACGGGAATATAAGAAGCATAGTTAGCAGCCCGCATTACATGGGGCGAGCGCGCCTCCACGAACCGGGGCCGGGACGCAACGAAACACCCAGGCGCTGACCGCGGTTCAGGATGCGCGAAGCGGCACCCACCAGCAAGTTCTGCTCCTGCTTTGCGGCGCTCGCCTGCATCATCGCAACCACAGCGGTGAGGGCGGCAATCTCCTCCGGAGTGGGGGAGCCCTTAACCACCTTCAGTAGAGGCTCCTGCTCAGCGTCAGCATCTACCGAAGGCTGAGCAGAATCCTTCGGCGGGGCGCTGGATGCGGTATCTGCGTGCGCAGAAGAATGTGCGGAGCTACGCTCAAGCTGCTCGGGGCTCTCAGCAGCCTCCGAACTATCCTTCTTTTTACCGAATGAGAAATAACTCAGCGGGTTGTAGCCTGCCAAAGGCACGCCTCCTTAGAAAACCTAAATCGTGCGAAGGCCCGCGCCACAGACGGTGCGGGCACAACGGAAGCCTACAGCGGGATGTTGCCGTGCTTCTTTGCCGGGGTAGACGCACGCTTATCGTGCAGGGCACGCAGCGATGAAATAATGCGCACGCGAGTCTCGCTCGGGGCAATAACCTCGTCAATGTAACCCAGCTCAGCAGCCTGGTACGGGTTCAGCAACTCTTCCTCATACTTGGTGATCAGCTCAGCGCGGCGAGCCTCAACATCGCCACCCTCAGCCGCCAGAGCAGCCAGCTCACGACGGTACAGAATATTCACCGCACCCTGAGCGCCCATCACGCCAATCTGAGCGGTGGGCCACGCCAGGTTAATATCGGCACCCAGCTTCTTCGAGCCCATCACAATGTACGCGCCGCCGTACGCCTTACGGGTAATGACGGTAACCAGCGGAACGGTCGCCTCCGCGTAAGCGTAGAGCAGCTTAGCGCCGCGGCGAATAATGCCGTTGAACTCCTGATCGGTGCCGGGCAGGAAGCCGGGAACATCCACAAAAGTCAGAATCGGAATGTTGAACGCATCGCAATGACGCACAAAACGGGCAGCCTTCTCGGAGGCGGAAATGTCCAGGCAGCCGGCGAACTGCATCGGCTGGTTCGCCACAATACCGACCGTGCGGCCCTCAACGCGGGCGTAACCAATCATCACGTTCGGGGCGTACAGCGCCTGCATCTCCAGGAAGTGGCCGTCATCGACCACGGACTCAATGACCGCACGCATATCGTAGGGCTGGTTCGCCGAATCCGGGATGAGAGTATCCAAATCCAGATCGTCCACGCTCACCTGCGCCTCCTGGTCATGCTCCAGGGGCAGGGACTCCGCAAGGTTATTCGAGGGCAGGAACTCCAGGAGCTCGCGCACAAAGTCGAAAGCGTCTTCCTCATCCTCAGCCAGGTAGGTGCTGGTACCGGTCACAGAGTTGTGCTGACGCGCACCACCGAGGGTTTCCATGTCCACATCCTCACCGGTCACGGTCTTAATGACGTCCGGGCCGGTAATGAACATGTGCGAGGTCTTATCCACCATGATGATGTAGTCAGTCAGAGCGGGGGAGTAAGCGGCACCGCCAGCGCAGGGGCCCATAATGACAGAAATCTGCGGAACCACACCGGAGGCGCGCACGTTCATGCGGAAAATATCGGCAAACATCGCCAGGGAAGCCACGCCCTCCTGAATACGGGCGCCACCACCATCGTTAATGCCGATAACCGGGCAGCCGTTCTTCAGAGCGAACTTCTGCACCTTCACAATCTTCTCGCCGTTCACCTGCGAGAGAGAACCACCGTAAACGGTGAAGTCCTGCGAATACACGGCAACCAGGCGACCGTCCACGGTGCCGTAACCGGAGACCAAACCGTCACCCAGAGGCTTCTTCGCCTCCATGCCGAATGCGGTGGTGCGGTGGCGGGCGAGGGCGTCAAACTCTACGAAAGAACCCTCGTCCAGAAGCATGTCGATGCGCTCGCGGGCGGTGTTCTTGCCGCGTGCGTGCTGCTTCTCAATAGCTGCCTCACCGCTGGGCGCGAAGCTGCGCTCTCGACGTGCATAAAAATCAGCGAGCTTACCGGCGGTGGTGCTCAAGTCAAAATCCTGCTGGAGGTTCTCGGACATTATTCCTCGTTCCTGCTCCACCCGATTGTCGGGAGCCAGTGGTTGCGGTGATGGTTGTTCAGAAGGCCCCGAAGAGCACTCTTGAACAATGTGCATATCCCTCAACTATAGTGCGAACTAGGGCACATATGCCAGGTGAGAAGCCAGAATATCAACACTAGATACACTTTTATGCACCCAGCACCCAAGAAGGTGCATACAGTGAACGAAAAGCGCGAAAGAACCGCTCAAAAGAGCACAGAAAACCCCCCTTCCGCCTCGGCAATCCTTGCCGGCGAAAAAGGGGGTTCACGTTCAAGCTTTTCCAGCGTGAATGACGCTTAGATGGTGCCCAGAACCGGGTTCCACTCGGTGACGGTGTGAGACAGAACCGCGCCACCAATGTTCATCGGGTCGTTAGCCACAATCTTCTCGGCAGCCTCAGCGGAGTCAACCTTTGCAATCAGCAGAGCGCCGGCGGGGGTCTCGCCATCCAGCAGGGGACCGGAAACAATCAGGTTGCCCGCCTCAATCTGCGAACCAAGGTACTCGCGGTGAGCCGGACGGTACTTCGCCTGCTCCTCGGGAGCTGCGTAAACGTAAGTAATTGCGTAATAAGCCATAGCGGTCTTCTTTCGAGCAGGGCGGAGGAACCTCCGCAGCCGGTCGGTGCTTGATGCACCCTCACTGTCTAATGTACCGTCTCGGGTGCCGGTGGGCATCACCGGCGGCAAGAAATTGGTATGGTGAGAAATCAGTGCGACTCGGTAGAAACCGGCAGATTACGGCGGCAGGTTGATAGCGGGTCTGCGAATTGCAGGACTGATTGAGGTAGGACAGAAAGGTGCAGGCTATGGCTGAAAACATGCATAACGAGAGTGATCATTCGGTTTTGGATGCGCCGCGCATCCGCACCATTGCAATGGAAACCGGGTACTCCAGCGTAAACCTCTACGATGAAGTCGACTCCACCACCACCCGCGCCCGCGAGCTACTTATGGACGGCGCGGACCCCGAGCGCGAACAGCTCGGCGAGCTCTCCGTCTACGCCAGCCTCTACCAAAGCGCCGGACGCGGCCGCCTCGCCCGAGCCTGGACCGCTCCTCCCGGAGCCTGCCTCGCCGCAAGTATTGTGGTGCGCCCGCACGCCTCCGCAGACCCGCTCGCCCGAGAACTACCCGAAGACAGCTACCACTGGCTGACCCTCATCGCCGGGCTCAGCGTGGTCGATATTTGGCGTAGCTACGGTGTGGACGCCGCCCTCAAATGGCCCAACGACGTGATCACACAGGGCGCCAAAGGCTGCGGAATCCTCGCCCAGCTCGTTCCCGAAAGTGGCTCCACCGAGGGGCAGCGCAGCATTATTGTGGGCATCGGCCAGAACACCAACATGTCCGCCGAACAGCTACCCGTACCCACCGCCACCAGCCTGAGCCTGTGCACCGGGCAGGTCATCGACTCCTCCGAGGTGCTCACCCGACTGCTGAGCATCTTCGCCCGCCGCTACCGCGCCTTCGTGCGCGCCGGCGGCGACCCCGAACGCCCCGACCCCCTCAACCCGCAGAGCATCAGCCTGCTCGACCAGGCACGTGCCGCCACCGCGACCCTCGGCGCCAGCGTGCGTATGAGCCTACCCGACGGAAGCACCGTAGAAGGCATCGCCGAAGACCTCGACGGGCAGGGGCGCATCCTCATTCGCCGTGAGGACGGAACCATAGAGCCCTACGCGGTGGGCGATATTGAACATCTTCGCCCCGCCAACGGTAGCTACGGAGATTTTCAGCAGGCACACTAGAACCAACCTATAAAGTTTCTGCCCATAAAATTTTGCCCGGCACAGCAACACTGAATACGCCCGCACCACCTCAAACCGGCGCCTCTAATCCGGTACACACCCACCAGCACAGCTAAGGAACACCATGCGCCTGCGCGGAAAACTCAACCCCGGTGAGCATGTCATCATCGCCACCCGACAGCACTACGGTGCTCTGCTGCCCGCGCTCGCCTACCTGCTGGTTGCTATCGCCGCCTCAACCTTTGCCTCCACGGCACGGTCCTCACCGATTCTGTGGACTCTCGGCATGATGTGTGCGGTTGGTACCGTTCTCGGAGCGGTGCGTACCGCATGGCGTTGGGCAACTACCTCCTACCTGCTCACCACGCACCGGCTCGTGGTTCGCCGCGGCGTGATGACCCGAACCGGAGACGAATCCCTCTACTTGGATTCCATGGGGGAGCGCTGGGTAAAACAACGCGGACCGGGTGCCTGGTTGGGCTATGGGTCCGTGTATGTGGTCTGCCGCGGAGCGCATCACCGTCTGACCTATGTGCCTGAACCCAAGCGTTTTGAAAAAGAAATTAAATCCGCTCGACGCGACTACTACGCCCTGCGTTCCCGCTATATCTAGCCCTCTCTGGGGTGCGTCCGCCCACTATAAGGAGGGTGGACCGGTTGGCTCGGAGCCTAACCCGGCGCCTAAATCTGCCGAAAAAATGCGGATTAGAGTATTCTTAAATGTGAATTACTCCACTAAAATATCTTTGGGTGCGGGCGCTTTGACGCCCAAAACACCGCAGTGGGGGGGGTATATTAACAAGGCGCTATACAGTGAAGCAGTGCACAATCGACGCACGGCACACGCCAGCGCATCCGCACGACAGAACAGATAATCCGGCAGATATGAAAGGAGCGGCAGCGGCAATGAGCACGGCAGACCACCATGAACCTGCGCACTCTCCGCAGGGTACCGGCGCCACCATGGGCCCCGAAACCCAAATGCTGAACCTCAAAATTCTGCAGAACCTCGCCCAGAACAATATCTACCGCGACGAGGAATCCAAGGCGGGAATCCGAGCCCTCGAAAAGTCGCTCCTGGGACAGGGGCGCCGCTACACCCCCGTAGAAGCCGCAGAATGCGCCGGACTTCCCCTCGAAACCGCCCAGCGTATCTGGCACAATATAGGCTTCCCGACAATTGCCAACCACTCGCCCTACTTCACTGAAACAGACGTGCAGATGCTCGCCGACCTGCAGAAGTTGGACGCAGACGGCGACATTCGCATGGAATATGTGGCATCCCTCGTGCGCGCTGAAGGTCAACTGACCGACCGTACCGTCGCCTGGCAGATTGAGGCGCTCGTGCACAACATTATGGTCACCGAAAACCTCAGCGATAATGATGCCCGCCGCAAGCTCCTCAAAGACTTCCCGCGTTACCTCGAGGTTCTCGAGCGTCTGGCGCTCTACGCATACCGTCGCCAGATGTACGCCGGAATCCTGCGCCTGGGATTGCGCGAAAACAACGTGACCACCTCCGGACTTTCCCGCCTGCCCCTGGTGCGAGGCGTAGGGTTCGTTGACCTGGTTTCCTATACCTCCCTGGTGCGTAACCTGGACGCCGCGGCTCTTTCTCAGCTCATCAACCACTTTGAGCAGAGCTGCCTGGACGTCATCGCACCCCTGGGCGGTCGCATTATCAAGACCCTCGGTGACGAAGTCTTCTTCCTCACCGAAACCCCGGACACTATCGCAGAAATTAGCCTGCAGCTCTCCGAAAAGATCGGCGCCGACCCGCAGCTACCGGAAGCCCGCGTCGCCTTCATTTGGGGCGAGGTTCTGGCTAACCGCGGCGACGTGTACGGCTCCAGCGTGAACCTGGCTGCGCGCCTGGTCTCCCTCGCTGAACCGGGTACCGTGCTGACCGATAATGAGACAGCAAACACGCTCCGACAGGTGGGAAATCGCTATACTCTCACCTCTCAAGGGACGCGAAACGTTAGAAGCTTTGGTAACGTAGACCCCGTGGCGGTGACTCGTCGCGCGAACTACACAATGGAGATAGACCTCTCATGACTGAACTGAAACTACGTACCGGTGGTGCAACGCACCGCGGCGCACATCGAGAAAATAACGAAGATTCGATGGTCGTCGCCGGTTCCCTTTGCGTGGTCGCGGACGGCATGGGAGGCCACGAAGCCGGCGAAGTAGCATCGCGTCTGTGCGTGCGTCAGCTTGCCTACTCGCCCTTCTTCACCATGCCCGGTGGCCGTAGCGAAGAGGAGCAGCAGGCCTACGCTGAACGCCTCGCCGCCATTGACGAATCCGACCCCGCCAAGCGCCGTCGCCGCGCAAACACCCTGCTTAACAATGAAATCGTGGGCACCCTGAACCGCCTGCACGATATCCTTGGCGAAACCAACGAAGAAATTAAGCAGGCGCTCTCCCGCGCCGGCGGCACGACCGTCACCGGCGCCTGGCTGACCAGCATCGGTGACCGTAACCTGTGGGTTATTTTCAACGTGGGTGACTCCCGAACCTACCGCCTGCTGCGTGAGGACGAGGGTATTCACCACTCCGCCATGGAGAAGCTGCCCGGCGCTGAAGGGGCCGCCTCGCTGGAGCAGGTCACCACTGACCACTCCGAGGTGCAGTACCTGGTTGACGAGGGTCAGATTACCGCCCTGGAGGCGCTGACCCACCCGCGCCGCAACGTGATTACCCGCGCGCTGGGTACCGGCAACTACTGGGAACCGGACTTCTGGGTTCTGCCCGCCCGCGCCGGTGACCGCCTGATGCTCTGCTCCGATGGTCTTTCCGGTGAGCTTTCGCACGAATACATGGCGCGTGTACTCACCTCGATCCGCCACCCGCAGGACGCCGCTGACGTGCTCCAGCACGAGGCGCTGCGTTCCGGCGGCCGCGACAACATTACCGTGATTGTTGCCGACGCTGTCGAAGCCTAAACTTCATACCTTGTGATTCACCCCCGCCCTCTACAGGTACTCGCGCGAGTGCCTGCAGGAGGCGGGGGTGAACTGTATCCGCGCACAGAAACTAAGGAAGCGCAATCCGGTAAGTGGCTACGGCACTCTTGCCTCATCGTTTGCGTCATCGTTCGCGCTCGCGGAACCTGCCAATATGACGAGCGATAGGGGAGAGGCGGATCAAAAACGCTAGACTGGACGGGTGACTGAGAACAACACCACCCAGCAGACTGCCCCCGCCGAGACTCGAGCAGAGAGCCCCGCAGAAAACTCCGTGGAGATTACCGAGGCCCTGCGCGCCGAGTACGCGGAACTGACCGATAAGATTCGTGCCGCCCGCCGCGCCTACTACAACGAGGACGCGCCCTTCCTCTCTGACGCCGAGTACGATAAGCTCTACCGCCGCCTCGAAATCATTGAGGCGGAGCACCCGCACCTGATCGCCAACGACTCGCCCACCCAGGAAGTCGGCGGCGAAGCCATCGAGGCCTTCGCACCCGTCACCCACCTGCAGCGCATGTACTCCCTCGAGGACGTCTTCTCCTTCGAAGAGCTACGCGCCTGGCTGACCAAGACCGAAGAGAGCGCCCGGACCCTCACCGGCAGCGCACCGCAGTGGCTGACCGAGCTGAAGATTGACGGCCTCGCGGTGAACCTGCTCTACCGCAACGGCACCCTCGTACGCGCGGCAACCCGCGGCGACGGCACCACCGGCGAAGACGTCACCCACAACGTGCGCACCATTGCGAGCATCCCGCAGCAGCTGACCGGCGAGAACCACCCCGAAGAAATTGAAATCCGCGGCGAAGTGTTCATCTCCTCCGCCGATTTTGAGAAGCTCAACGAGTCCATGATTGCCGCCGGCAAGAACCCCTTCGCGAACCCGCGTAACGCCGCGGCAGGCTCGCTACGCCAGAAGGATGCGGCGGTGACCGCATCGCGCCCGCTGAGCATGTACGTGCACGGCATCGGTTCGCGCACCGGCCTGGATATTGCCACCCAGTACGAGACCTACGACCTGCTCGCCTCCTGGGGCCTGCCCGTGAGCCCCTACAGCGAAATCGCCGATAACACCGAAGCGGTGTTCGACTTCATCAACAAGTACGGCGAGCAGCGCCACTCCCTCGTGCACGAAATTGACGGCATTGTCATTAAGGTCAACGACTTCGCGACCCAGGCTCAGCTGGGCTACACCTCCCGCGTGCCGCGCTGGGCAGTGGCGTATAAATACCCGCCCGAGGAGGTGCACACCAAGCTGCTGGACATCCGCGTGGACGTGGGACGCACCGGCCGCGTGACCCCCTACGGCGTCATGGAGCCCGTGTTCGTCTCCGGCTCGACCGTGGAACGCGCCACCCTGCACAACCAGGACGTGGTCAAGGCTAAGGGCGTGCTCATCGGTGACACCGTGGTGCTGCGCAAGGCAGGCGACGTGATCCCCGAGATCGTTGCCCCCGTGGTTGCCCTGCGTGACGGCACCGAACGTGAGTTCGTCATGCCCACCGAATGTCCCTCCTGCGGTTCGCCCCTTGCCCCCGGCAAGGAAGGCGACGTGGACCTGCGTTGCACGAACCCGCGCTCCTGCCCGGCGCAGCTGACCGAGCGCGTGTACTATGCGGCAAGCCGCGGCGCCTTCGACATTGAGGCGCTCGGCTACGAAGCAGCAAAGGCACTCACCAGCCCCGCAACCCCGGACACCCCTCCGCTCACGACCGAGGCACACCTGTTCAGCCTCAACATTGAGGACCTGCGCGAGGTCACCATCGAGCGTGAGAAGAAGGTTAAAGGCGTGGGCACCGGAAAGATGGAGCGCGTGCCCTACTTCTACACCAAGCCGACCAAGGCACGCCCCGAGCCGAAGCCCACGAAGAATACACTGAACCTCTTCGCCGAGCTGGAGAAGGCAAAACAGCAGCCGCTGTGGCGCGTGCTGGTTGCCCTCTCGATTCGTCACGTGGGCCCGACCGCTGCCCGCGCGCTCGCCGCGGAGTTCGGTTCGATGCAGGCGATCCGCGAGGCTGACCGTGAACGCCTCGCCGCTGTGGACGGTGTGGGCACCACGATTGCCGACTCTATTATTGAGTGGTTCGCTGAGGACTGGCACGCTGAGGTTGTGGACTCCTGGGCTGCCGCCGGTGTGCGCATGGAAGATACTCGTGACGAGTTCGTGGCGCGCACCCTGGAGGGCTTGACCGTGGTCGTGACCGGCACGCTGAACGGTTACACCCGTGACGGCGCGAAGGAAGCCATTATTTCTCGCGGCGGTAAGGCATCCGGTTCGGTGTCTAAGAAGACCCACTTTGTGGTCGCAGGCGCGAACGCCGGCTCGAAGCTGGATAAGGCTCAGCAGCTGGGTCTGAAGGTGCTGGATGAGGAGGGCTTCACCGCCCTGCTCGAGGGCGGTCCGGAGGCGGTCGAGGCCACCGCCGAGTAGACCCGGTAGCGGGGTCAATCGAATCTGACCCCTGCAATATATAGAGCATTCAGGCTCTGGAGTGCGTGCTCCAGAGCCTGAATGCCAATTTTTGGCATTTATAATTACCACAGCTTTTAAGGTGGAAGCGCCTTAAAACACTCCCAAAGCGAAGAAATATTTAAAAAATATTTACACGCCGTTCAAAACCCTTAAAGGTGGCGCTCAGCAACTCCGAACCGGAAAGCTTGGTGGGGGAGTGCATCCGAGTTAAACCCCTAGAAAACCCCGAAATTCCGGGGGAAAACCCCTAAGATACGCGGGGCTCAAGGTCTCCATTAATGTTTCCTGCACTTTTTACCTGAAAGAACCCTGGGAGAACCCGGGACGTTCGCTGTGAACTTGAAACTGGGTTGGAATCATAAAAAACCTCGGCTATCTTTGAGACCAGATAGATTCTCGCAAGGGAATCGCCTGTGTGGTTTCAAGCTTGGAATGCTTGAAACGATGCCCGGTTCTACCGCACGTCCCCATCGAGGAAGTGCCACCCGGATTCCGCACACAAGTGCAGAATCGCTCACGGTGACATGAAATCGGTGGAGAGCCGCTCACATGGTAGAGCCAGAAAATGAGTAACCTACTTCGTTATCAAAGGGTGAGCGGCGGCGCGCTAGAGTTCCGGGGACGGAACGAGCGGGGACGGCCCCAAGGAGCATTATGAAGAACACTTCCATTCGTCGTACCGCAGCAGCTCTCGCCATCGGTGGCGCTGTAGCAGCTACCATGTCGATGCCCGCTGCAAACGCAGTAGACGGTGCTACCTGGGACGCACTGGCACAGTGCGAGTCCGGTGGTAACTGGTCCATCAACACCGGTAACGGCTTCTACGGCGGTCTGCAGTTCACCCAGCAGTCCTGGAACGGCGTCGGCATGTCCGGCTCCCCCGCAACCGCTACCCGTGCACAGCAGATCGAGGCTGGCGAGCGTCTGCTCGCTATCCAGGGCTGGGGCGCATGGCCCGCATGCTCCGCTAAGCTTGGCCTCTACGGCAAGACCGGCGCAGCTCCCACCTACACCGAGCCCACCACCACCGTGGCTGCACAGTCGCAGACCCAGCAGACCTACACCGCTCCCGCGGCACAGGCTGCACCCGTAGCTCCTGCAGCTCAGGCTGCACCCGCAGCAGTTGAGGCTCCCGCAGCAGCACCGGTAGCTCAGGCTGCACCGGCAGCTGAGGCTCCCGCGGCAGCACCCGTTGCACCGGCAGCTGAGGCTCCCGCGGCAGCACCCGTTGCAGCTCCCAAGGCTGTAGCAGGCACCTACACTGTGGTTCCCGGTGACTCCCTCTCGCTGATTGCTGCAAAGCTCGGCGTTGCAGGCGGCTACCAGGCAATCGCAGCTGCGAACACCGACATCATCTACAACGTTGACCTGATCTTCCCCGGCCAGGTTCTGAACATCCCCGCCTAAGGATTAACCCTGAAGCGTAACGTGGAAACGTTGTAGCCCAACGCCCCGCACCTCACACGAGGAGCGGGGCGTTGAGCATTTAACCCGAAAAATAGGGGAGAGGGCGCCCACCCCAAACGCACAAACCAGCAGGTAAACCCTCCAACCCCCAATGAGACGGAACACGCAACCTCCACTACACTAGAGAAGAGACAAGAAAACAACCTACGGGAGAACCATGTCTGCCATCACCTTTGAACAGGTCAAGCACCTGGCATCGCTGGCACTCATTGAGATGACCGATGAAGAACTCACCGCGATGGCGTCTGAGCTGGACGTCATCGTCGCATCCGTTGAGACCATGTCGCAGAAAGCAACTGCCGACATCCCCGCGACCAGCCACCCCATCCCCCTCGAGAACGTCTTCCGCGAAGACGTACCCGTCACCACCCTCACCCAGGAAGAGGCGCTCTCCGGCGCCCCCGACGCACAGGACGGCAAGTTCCGCGTGCCGGCAATCCTCGACGAAGACTAAGAGGAGAACAACCAAGTGAACGAACTGATCCAGCTCACCGCCGCAGAAGCAGCAGAAAAGCTCGCATCCGGCGAAATCACCTCCGTCGAGCTCACCCAGGCACACCTGGACCGCATCGCAGCCACCGACGGCGCACCCCTGAGCGACAACCGCGCAGACGGCAAGAGCGGCCTCAACGCCTTCCTGCACATCAACGCCGAAGAAGCACTCGCCACCGCAGCAGCAGTGGACGCAGACCGCGCAGCAGGCAAGGAACTGCCCCCGCTCGCAGGCGTACCCATCGCTGTCAAGGACCTCATCGTCACCAAGGGCCAGCCCACCACCGCAGCATCCCGCATGCTCGAAGGCTGGATGAGCCCCTACGACGGCACCGTCACCCGCAAGGTCCGCGAAGCACGCATGCCCATCCTCGGTAAGACCAACCTCGACGAATTCGCAATGGGCTCCTCCAACGAGCACTCCGCATTCGGCGTAGTCCGCAACCCCTGGGCACTCGACCGCGCACCCGGCGGCTCCGGCGGCGGCTCCGCAGCAGCCGTCACCGCATTCCAAGCACCCCTGGCACTCGGCACCGACACCGGTGGCTCCATCCGCCAGCCCGCAGCACTGACCGGTAGCGTCGGCGTCAAGCCCACCTACGGCTCCGTCTCCCGTTACGGCGTCATCGCCATGGCGTCCTCCCTCGACCAGGTCGGCCCCGTCGCACGCACCGTGCTCGACACCGCGCTGCTCCACGAAGCAATCGCAGGCCACGACCCGCTCGACGCAACCTCTCTGCCCGATGAGCCCGGCAACTTCGTTGAAGAAGCCAAGGCAGGCGCAGAAGCAGCACGCAAGCGCGACCTGTCCGGCCTGCGCATCGGCGTCATCAAGGAACTCGGCGGCGGCGACGGCGAAGGCTTCGAAGCAGGCGTCCTCGCACGCTTCCGCGAATCCGTCGAAGAGCTTCGTGCCGCAGGCGCAGAGATCATCGAGGTCTCCCTGCCCTCCGTCACCGAAGCCATCAGCGCCTACTACATGATCATGTCCTCCGAGGTGTCCTCCAACCTGGCACGCTACGACGGCGTCCGCTACGGCCTGCGCGTCGTACCCGAAGACGGCCCCGTCACCATCGAACGCGTCATGTCCGCAACCCGCTCCGCAGGTTTCGGCCACGAGGTCAAGCGCCGCATCATCCTCGGCACCTACGCACTGTCCGCAGGTAACTTCGACGCCTACTACGGCGCCGCACTGCGCGTCCGCACCCTCATCCAGCGCGACTACGCAGCAGCCTTCGAAAAGTGCGACGTGCTCATCTCCCCGACCGCGCCCTCCACCGCGTTCAAGCTCGGCGAGAAGACCGAAGGCGACCCCATGGCAATGTACCTGGGCGACGTCGCAACCGTGCCCGTCAACCTGGCAGGCGTCCCGGCGCTCTCCCTGCCCGGCGGCCTCTCCGAAGAGAACAACCTGCCCGTCGGCATCCAGTTCACCGCCCCCGCACGCGAAGACGCACGCCTCTACCGCGTCGGCGCAGCACTCGAAGAACTGCTCACCGCAAAATGGGGCGCACCGCTCTACAAGAGCCTGCCCGACACCGAAACCCTGATCCGCGACTTTGACTTTGGGGGAACCAAGTAATGAGTGAAGAAGTCCTCAGCTTCGAAGAAGCCATCGAAAAGTACGACCCGGTCCTCGGCTTCGAGGTGCACGTCGAACTCAACACCAAGACCAAGATGTTCGACTCCGCACCCAACGAGTTCGGCGACGAACCCAACACCAACGTCACCCCCGTATCGCTCGGCCTGCCCGGCGCGCTGCCCATGGTGAACAAGACCGCCGTTGAGTCCGCCATCAAGCTCGGCCTGGCACTGGGCTGCGACATCGCAGATAAGTCCTACTTCGCCCGCAAGAACTACTTCTACCCGGACTCCCCGAAGAACTTCCAGACCTCCCAGGCTGGCGGCCCCATCGCGGAAAACGGCTCCCTGGACGTAGAACTCGAAGACGGCACCATCTTCACCGTCGAAATCGAGCGCGCCCACATGGAAGAAGACGCAGGCAAGCTCACCCACGTCGGCGGCGCAGACGGCCGAATCCAGGGCGCAACCTCCTCCCTGGTCGACTACAACCGCGCAGGCGTGCCCCTCATCGAGATCGTCACCCGACCCATCGTCGGCGCCGGCGAACGCGCACCCGAACTGGCACGCGCCTACGTTGCCGCAATCCGCGACATCGTACGCTCCCTCGGCATCTCCGACGCCCGCATGGAACGCGGTAACGTCCGCTGCGACGCCAACGTCTCCCTCATGCCCAAGGGCGCAGAGAAGTTCGGCACCCGCTCCGAAACCAAGAACGTGAACTCCCTGCGCTCGGTCGAACGCGCCGTCCGTTACGAGATTCGCCGCCACGCCGCAATCCTCGAACGTGGCGAAAAGGTCACCCAGGAGACCCGCCACTGGCACGAAGACACCCGCGAAACCTCCTCGGGCCGCCCCAAGTCTGACGCTGACGACTACCGTTACTTCCCCGAACCGGACCTGGTCCCGGTCGTCACCAACAGCGAGTGGATTGAGCGTCTGCGCGCCGAACTGCCCGAACCCCCGGCAGAGCGCCGCCGCCGCCTCAAGGGCGAGTGGGGCTACTCTGACGAAGAGTTCCGCGACGTCGTCAACGCTGGCGCACTCGACGTTATCGAAGAGACCGTCGCCGCAGGCGCAACCGCAGCAGCCGCCCGCAAGTGGTGGATGGGCGAGATCGCCCGCCGCGCAAAGCAGGCTGAGGTTGAGCTCACCGCCCTCGGCGTGGAGCCCGCAACCGTGGTCGCCCTCGAAGCGCTCATCTCCGAAGGCAAGATCAACGATAAGATTGCCCGCCAGGTGCTCGAGTTTGTCCTCGCCGGTGAAGGCACCCCCGCCGAAATCGTTGAGGCACGCGGCCTCGCCGTGGTCTCCGACGACGGCGCGCTCACCGCAGCCGTTCAGGAAGCCCTGGCAGCAATGCCCGACGTTGCCGACAAGATTCGTGCCGGCAAGGTTCAGGCTGCTGGCGCTATCGTCGGTCAGGTCATGAAGGCTACCCGTGGTCAGGCTGACGCCGCCCGCGTGCGTGAGCTGATTCTGGCTGAGTGCGGCGTGGAAGGCTAAGCTTTTCCGCTGATCCGGCTCTAGCGAAAGAGGCGCTGTCTCCCGTGTGGGAGACGGCGCCTCTTGCGCTCTCTAAAGTCCGTGACTGGTTCCGTATGGCTCTGCACGGTTGCTTCCGCTTGGAAAGGCGGTTATCGTCCTCGTTCCTATAGGTAGGGGGGTGGGTACGCTATACCCTTCCTCCGCTCCTGCAGGGGAACCCACCCTCTCGGGCGCTCCGCTCTCTCCTTGCTTCGCTGCGGAGAGCACCCGAGAGGGTACCCTGATGTCGCTTCCGGAGGGTATAGCTACCCCGCTCCGGCTAGGCTTGGTGCGTCGTGTGGAGGGGCGGTGTCGTCCGTAGTGACATCAGGGTGCCCGAAGCGAAGCGAGGGCGGGTGCCCCTGTAGGAACGAGGACGAACACCGTCCCCCCCCCGCGTAGCGCAACGTGCTGAAACGAAGAACGCTCCGTCCGTATCACTTGGATACAGACGGAGCGTTCTATTTAAGAGATGAGTTACTCAGTAACGCCGAGGTTGGTCAGCAGGAACGCGTAATCCCAGGCAATTTCACGCCAACGCGTATACCGGCCGGAACCACCACCGTGACCGCCCGACATGTCAATCTTCAGCAGCGGCACCGGCGACGACGGGTCAATCTGCTCACGCAGTGCCGCAACCCACTTGGCGGGCTCCACGTAGAGCACGCGCGTGTCGTGCAGGCTCGTCACCGCAGCAATCGCCGGGTAGCGGACCGGGCGGATGTTCTCGTACGGGGTGTACGACTTCATGTAGGCGTAGACCTCGGGGTCCTCAATCGGGTTGCCCCACTCTTCCCACTCCATCGCCGATAGCGGCAGCTCCGGGTCGAGGATGGTGGTCAACGCATCCACGAACGGTACGGCGGCCAGGCAGGCGGCGTACTTTTCGGGGGCGAGGTTCAGCACAGCGCCCATGAGCAGGCCGCCCGCGCTACCGCCGTAGCAGCCGATACGCGCCTCATCAGCCCACGGCTTCGCCGCAATGTAGCTGGTGACGTCCACGAAGTCGGTGAAGGTGTTCTTCTTCGCGAGCTTCTTACCGTTCTGGTACCAGGAGCGGCCCATCTCGCCGCCGCCGCGAATGTGCGCGATGACGTAGATGACGCCGCGGTCCAGGATCGACAGCATCGGGATGGAGAACATCGGGTCCATGGACGACTCGTACGAGCCGTAACCGTACTGGATGACCGGGTGCGGCTTGCTCATGTCCAGGTCGGCGCGGTGAATCACCGAGATCGGGATGAGCGTGCCGTCCGCCGCCGGTGCCCAGTCGCGGTAGGCGCGGTAGTCCTCGCGGTTGTAGCCGCCGAGTACCGGGGTTTCACGGCGCAGCAGCAGGGTCTGCGACATGGGGAAGTAGTCGTAGACGCGGCGCGGCGTCAGGTACGAGGTGTAGGCGATGCGCAGCACGGGGGAGTAGTTCTCCGCACGCAGCACGGAGGCGGTGTACAGTTCCTCGTCGAAGCCGGCAGGTTCCATGAAGGTCACGCCGGCGGGGCGGCGGCGGCGCCACTGGATGGGCAACTGCTCACGCGGTGCGAGGAAGATGCGGGTGGTGGTGTCTGCGCGGGCGGTGACGACCAGGTGCGTTGCGGTGAAGGTGAAGCCCTCCAGGCGCACGTGTTCGCTGTGGCGGATGACCGGCACCCAGCGCTGCGCGTACTCTTCGAGGCTTTCGCCCTCGCGCGGCATGTCGGCAAGCACCAGCTCGGAGTTCAGCGCATTGTAGTCGTGCTGAATCAGTAGGTGCTGCTCGCCGGCAATGTTGAGCGGCTCGGCGTAGTATTCGATGCCCGCGCTCTTGGGGATGAGCAGGGTCGGCTCGCCCTTGGGTTCGCGGGTGGGGATGAGGCGCACCTCCGTGTACTCGGAATTCGAGCTGGTAATGACCACGGAGGAACGGTCGGAGCTCATGGCGGCGCCGAGCCACATGGTGTTGTCCGGTTCCTCGTAGATCAGGTGGTCTTCAGTGCCCTGTCCGACGTCGTGCACGTAGACACGCCAGGGGCGCCACGACTCGTCGGGCACGAGGTAGATGAGCTGCTCGGCGTGGTTGATGAAGAAGGAGCCCGCCGCAATGTTGGGGATGGTGTCTTCGAGGAAGGTGCCGGTTTCCATGTTGAGGAAGCGCTGCTCGTAGCGTTCGTCGCCCTTCTCATCCACGGAGATGCTCAGCAGCTTGCCGTTACGTGCGGGCTGGAAGCTGCCGAGGGAGAAGAACTCCATGTCCTTGGCGTATTCGTTGCAGTCGAGGATGACGACTTCACCCTCGAGTACTTCGCCGGGGGTGACGGTCGGCGGGGTGTAGCGCACCACCTCGTCGCCTTCGTGCAGGGCGGGGTAGCGGTAGAAGACGGGGTACTGGCCGCCGGGCACCATGCGGCTGTAGTACCACCAGTCACCGATACGGTTCGGGACGGTCAGGTCCGACAGCAGGGTGCGGTCCTTGATTTCGTTGAAGATGGATTCGCGGAGGGGCTGCTGGTCTGCGGTGACAGCTTCGGTGTATTCGGCTTCTGCCTTGAGGTAGTTGAGGACCTCTTCGCTTTCCTTGTCGCGGAGCCATTCGTAGTGGTCGATGAAGACGTCGCCGTGGTGTTCGCGGCGGTGCTCGACCTTCTTCGGTACGGGCGGGGTGAGGTTCTGTTCAGCCATGCTGCCACCTCTTTCATGAGTTATGGGTTTGTGAATGGTGTGTGCCGTCTGCGCCCGCGTTCCTGTGCCGCCGGGTGGCGGTGAGGGTGCGCGGGGGACTGTGGGCACGCCTAGTTCTAGTGTATCGAAGAGTGAGGCAGGCTACTATATTGCCGCCTGCGCGGGATTGCCCGGCTCAACCTGTGGAAGCCCCGCTGAAGTCCCACCGAAGCCTCGCCGGGGCGTGCGCGTTCGGCGGCTAGTTGGCGCGTCCCTTAATGGACATGAGGGTGCGGCGGCCCGCCTTGTTCGCCTTCGTGAAGGCGCGGTTACTCTGCCGGTATTCGCGCTCCTGAGAACGCAGGCGCAGGCGCGCGGATTCTGCCATCATCCTGCGGTAGCGTTCGAAGCGTTCGGGGTCGAGGGAACCGTCGGCGAGGGCTTGCTGCACCGCGCATCCGGGTTCGGAGCTGTGGGAGCAGTCGCTGTACCGGCAGGCGGCGGCGTAGCTGGAGACGTCGTCGAAGGTTTCGTCAATTGCGGAGCTATCGCTTGTGGCGGCGAGGGCTCGCACGCCCGGGGTGTCAATCAGCACCGTACCGACTGAGCTCTCAGCACCTGATCCTTCAGTGCCGGGCAGAACAATCATTTGGCGGCTGGTGGTGGTGTGGCGTCCCTTGCCGTCAGCATCGCGAACTGAGGAAGTGGCTTGTACCCGGTTCTCTGCGCTGTCTTCGCGGGGGTCGGCTCCGGGGTTCAGCAGGGCGTTGACGAGGGTGGATTTACCGGCGCCGCTGCGGCCCAGGAACGCGGCGGTACGCCCGGCGACAAGCTCCGCAACTGGGGCGGGGTCGTAGCCGTTATCCGTGCAGACGGTGAGTACCGCATCCACGCTGCCCGCGAGGGATTCCTCGTAGCCGGCGAGCTGTTCCACGGTGACCAGGTCACCCTTGGTGAGAATTAGAGCTACCTGCACCCCGGAAGCGTGCGCCAGGGCGGTGTAGCGTTCAATTCGCCCAATGGACGGCTCGGGGAAGCACGGCTCAACGATGCAGAGTATATCCACGTTGGCGGCGACGGGCTGATCCGCGGATTCTCGGGTGGCGCTGGGGCGGGTGAGGTAGCTTCGCCGGGGCAGTATCGCGAGGGGTTTATGCTCCGCCGGGTGGGCTGCACCGCCAGTTCCGGGGATGGGCTGGGTGAGCACCCAGTCGCCGACGACGGGGTACTCTTCTTCGCCGTAGTCGTTTTCGACCGGACGCAGCGGAGCGGAAAGCTTAATGAGCTCGCCCCGCTCGCAGGTCAGTAGCTCGCAGCGGGTGCGGTGCACGGCGCTGACACGGGCGAGGGTAAAGTTTTCGAGGGCACCGCCGAGGGTGAACGCGGCGCGGATTGCCGCACCCTGCCAGGAGGGGTCGAACCCTAGGGTCTCTAAGGTGTATGAAGCGGGAGCAATGGTCACAGGAATAGTCTTTCTTGGTTGCGGCGCCCGGATAGCGGGTGATTAAAAGGTTCGTTCTTTTTCAGGGTTCACCGTTTACAACAGCGAGGCGCGGGCGCCGGCACGGATGCGGCGGGCGGCAAGGACCGTCAGCCCCAACCCGATAGCGGCGTAGAGCATCCCCAGGGCTGTATCTGCTGCCAAGAGCGCGAAGAGATCCGGGGTGGTGCTGCTCGCAGTACCGCCAGAGGTATCTAAAGCCTGCACCAGCCGGGACCCCGGAACCCACGAACACAGCCACGCAAGCCATGCGGGGTAGGTGCTCACCGGAACAATCACACCCGCGCTGACCGGCAGAATAACCGCCAGAAAATTGGACCCCGTGTACGGATCGGACAGGTACAGGCCCAGCCCGGCAGCAAAAATGCCCAGGCAGACCCCGCCCAGAACCGCAACCGGCATCAGCACGATGGCTCCGAGCAGAAGCCCCGAAGTCGCCCCGGTGGAGGGCGCCGTGAGGGAGAGCAACCACACGATGCCCACATTGCTCAGACCCGTCACGGACGCCAACAGGGCCGGCACCGCCGCTGCACCCAGCCAATAGCCCGCATCCACGGGGCGTGCCGTGCACACGTACTCGAAGACACCAATCCACCGGTCGGTAGCGACGCGCGCAACAATACCGGCTGCCACCGAGCTGAGGGTGGCAATCAGGGCGGTTGCACAGCCGATGCGTACCGTATCGTTTGCGGCGAGGTCGGCACCCAGAAGCACCGTGAAAAGCACGTTGAGGCCCGGCACGAGCACCAGGGTAGTGATAGCCGTTCCGAGGGTCGCAAAGGTAATGGACGATGACCAGCCAATAGAGGCGGTAGACAGAGCCCGACGCATCACACCAGGCAGGGCAACAGAAGAGAGAGCACGCACGCTACATCGCCCCCAGGGTGCCGCGATGACGGGCGGAGGCGAGAGCCTTCCGAGCAAAAAGGAAGGCACACAACGCCCAGATGAAGCTCACGAATAGAGTCTGTGCTACGGGCAGGAACGCATCCGCCGGGGTAGTGATAGCGGTACGCCCAAGTAGCAGGTGCACCGGCGCTTGCAGGGGAATAAGTGTGCCTACAGCATTCAGCCAGCCGGGCGCCTCAACGGTCGTAAAGAGAACCCCGGAGAGAATAAACACAGGCACAAGCAGAAGCTCCTCGTAGGCGATAGCGTTCGGCGTCGCCACGAAGAATACCGCAATCATGAACGTGACCGACAGGCACGCAAGCCACAGCAGAGGAACGCCCAGAACGTAGCGGGGCCAGAGCGCGGAAAAGTCCGTGACCTGCGGGTTGAGCGTCACAAGAGCCCAGATGAGCCACGACAGGGGTAGGGCCGCCAGACCCACAATGGAGGCGCTCGAAACGATAGCCGCCAGCACCCGCACCGGAGAAATCGACCCCGAACACAGGTACACGAGAGTCCCACGGAAACGCTCAAAATTAATGATGCCCGCAGACACAATACAGACCGACCACATGCCCACAATACCGGCGCGAGTCCACGCCAGGGTCGGGTCAACGGAGTGGCCCTCGGAGCTCTGCGCCGCCGCGTGCACCGCAAGAGCCTGAATAATAACCGACCCGAGCACCGTACTGATGAGCAGCTGAATGAAGTAGGGGACCGTCAGAAACTGCCGCAGGCTAAAGCCCATCAACCGCAACTGGCGGGCGCACTCCTGCCGCAGGTCGTACCCTTGGCTCTGCCGCTGGGGCTCTTTCACACCTTCACTACCGTGCGCGCCGTGTGCGTTCATCGCTTGAGCCCCTCCGCCATTGCCAGGTATGCCTCTTCCAGAGTCGCCGGTCGCGTGTACGGCTCGGTCCGCGCCCCGATGCGTGCGGCGGCAAGCCCATCCGCCAGGATGCGGTGCGCCGCGCCCGCCTCGAAGGTGGCGCGCTCGCCGTGCCAGTAGAGAGTGAGTTCCCAGCCGGAACCGCGCGGGGCAAAAAGTACCGCCGCCTGATTGCCGAGGAATCCGCGCAGCGTATCAAGACCCTCGGTCGCGTTGGCGCCAACCTGAACCACGGTCGTGGCGGCAATGCCGGCGTGTGCGGCAACATCCTCGAGGCTACCGCTCACGGCAACAGAACCGGCGCCCAGGACGGTGATGGTATGCGCCAGGTCCTCGATTTCGCCCAGTAGGTGACTCGTCAGCAGGACGGCGGCGCCGTCCTCCGCGAGGGAACGAATCAGCGCGCGCACGGTCAGGGCGATATCGGGATCGAGCCCGTTGGTCGGCTCATCCAGCAGGAGCAGGGAGGGGGAACCGAGCAGCGCCCTGGCGATGTGTAGGCGCTGCTTCATGCCGCGAGAAAACTCCTGGACGGGCCGCGTCGCAGCGTCGGTGAGTTCCACTCGAGCTAGGGCATGCTCCACCTCGTGCCGTCGAGCCCGCCCGCAGACCCCCGCAATATCGGCGAAGAACAGTAGATTATCGCGTGCACTGGCGCGCGGGTAGAAGCCGTTATCCCCGCCCAGCGCGAGACCCACGTGACGGCGCGCCCGCTGCGGGTGGGCGATGGCGTCGATGCCGTTCACGGTGAGGGTGCCGCTGGTGGGGGTGAGCAGGGTTGAGCACATCTGCACGGTGGTTGTTTTGCCCGCGCCGTTGGGGCCGAGGAGGGCGTGGATCTCGCCGGAGCTAACGCGAAGCGACACCCGGTCGACGGCGGTAAAAGCGTTTTCACCTTTGCCAAAGACTCGGCTGAGCTGCGCGGCGTCAAGAACAAGAGACATGGTAGGTAACCTTCGGGTATGACCCTCTGGCCCCTATACCGGAGGGATGCTGGGCAGGATAAACAGCGGAGTGTGCCGCGCCCTGCGTGAGTGTATGTGTAGTCTCAGTGTACCGAAAAGCATCGAAAAAGTGATGGGAATTACTATTTGGAGGGTGGGGCACTCGCTCTGAAAGCACTATCCATGAGGCACCACCTGCGCAGCGGATTCCCGTGTCATATTCACCGACAGCATGAGCTTCATCGACGTTAAAAAACGTCATCTTTGCAATGAAATGTCTTAAAGTGCCGTTCACCCACAAAACCCTTGACCCCACCCAACGCCCTATGACACCCTGAATACAGGTCAAGAGCGCCAGCGATAAGCCCCAGCTAGCTGGCCGGCAACCCTCCTCCGCGGTGGGGTGCCCTGGGTGAAGACCAGGCGGCACGCAAAAGCGTGACGCAAGCGCGGGACCGATGTGACCGATAACGGTACATCAATCGTGACAGGATTATTCGACGACGATTCCTGTACCGTCGGCATGCGGCCCCCTAAGAATCCCCATTAGGAGCCACGCATGAGCAACAACACTACCGTCCCGACTCCCGCCAACCCCGCCGGTTGGAAGTTCGAAACCCGCCAGATTCACGCAGGTCAGGCGCCGGATGCCGCAACGGGAGCTCGGGCACTACCCATCTACCAGACCACCTCTTATGTCTTTGACAGCGCCGAGCAGGCAGCGAACCGTTTCGCTCTCGCCGAGCTGGGACCCATTTACACCCGCATGAACAACCCCACCCAGGAAGTAATCGAAAACCGCATCGCTTCCCTGGAAGGCGGCGTTGGCGCGCTGCTGCTGGCCTCCGGTCAGGCAGCTATCACCTACGCAATCCTGAACATTGCCGGCGCCGGTGACCACGTGGTCGCCTCGCCCTCCATATACGGCGGCACCTACAACCTGCTCAAGTACACCCTCGCCGACCTCGGCGTCGAAACCACCTTCGTTGAGGACCCGGACGACCTGGACGCATGGCGTGCCGCAGTTCGCCCCAACACCAAGCTCTTCTACGGCGAGTCCGTGCCCAACCCCCGTAACGACGTGCTCGATATTGAGCCTATTGCCGCAATTGCGCACGAAAACGGTGTACCCCTGATTGTGGACAACACCGTACCCACCCCCTACCTGCTGCGCCCCATCGAATATGGCGCGGACGTGGTCGTCCACTCCGCAACCAAGTACCTGGGTGGCCACGGAACCTCCATCGGCGGCGTGATTGTTGACTCCGGTAACTTCGACTACGGTGCAGACCCCGAGAAGTTCCCCAAGTTCAACCAGCCCGCCCCCGGCTACCACGGCCTTGTCTACGCACGCGACCTGGGCAAGGACTCCGCATTCGGTGCGAACCTCTCCTACATCCTGAAGGCGCGCGTCTCCCTGCTACGTGACACCGGCGCCGCCATCTCCCCGACCAACGCCTTCAACATCGGCATCGGCCTGGAGACCCTCTCCCTGCGCATCGAACGCCACATTGAGAACGCCACCAAGGTCGCCCACTGGCTCGAAGCAAACCCGCAGGTCGACAAGGTCATCTGGGCTGGCGTGGAATCCTCCCCCTGGTACGAGCGCGCACAGAAGTATCTGCCCAAGGGCCCCGGCGCGGTGCTCGGCTTCACCCTCAAGGACGCAACCCTGGAGCAGACCCGCGACTTCGTAGATGCCCTGAAGCTGCACTCCAACGTGGCGAACATCGGTGACGTGCGCTCGCTCGTAATTCACCCCGCCTCCACCACCCACTCCCAGCTTGCCGCTGAGGAGCTGGAGAAGATCGGCGTGTACCCGAACTTTGTGCGCCTGGCAGTTGGCATTGAGAACATTGATGATATTCTCGCCGACCTGCAGCTGGGCTTTGACACCCTCTCCTAAACGGTGATGTAACCCGCAGGTGGACCGGCAAGCTACGGCTTTTCGGTCCACCTGCGGATTCCCCGTTAGGGAGCGTTTTGTCACTGCGCGGCGCTGATGCCGCCCCACCCGTTGCTCCTTCTACCCACAGACGAGTACCCCGCTCACACCCGGCACTACCTCGCCGACCAAACCCAGTGAAGGGACCCCCATGACCACCCAGAGCACTAGCCCCTCCGGCACCACGCTGTCCAGCTCCAAACAATCCGGCACTATCAATCAGCCTGTCACCGCACCCATCCCCGTGGCGGGCACCCAGCGCGAGCATCCCGAAGCACAAGGCTACCTGCGTCAGCTGAACATCGGCGACTTGGAACTCGAATCAGGCGTGACCCTGCCGCAGGTCACCATTGGCTACGAAACCTGGGGCACCCTCAACGAGGCTGGTGACAACGCCATCCTGATTCTGCATGCGCTCACCGGCGACACGCACGTCTCCCGCGGCGTCCCCACCCCCGACATGCCCGCCCCGCTGATTCGCGCTATTGAATCGGATGGCTGGTGGGAAGGTATTGTGGGCCCCGGCTCGGTCGTAGACACTAACCGCTACTTCGTGATTGCCCCCAATATTCTGGGCGGCTGCTACGGCTCGACAGGGCCGGCAAGCATTATTCCCGAAGGCTACCCGGGTGCCGGTGAGCATTGGGGTTCCCGCTTCCCGCAGGTGAGCATCCGCGACTCGGTACGTGCGGAGGCGCACCTGGCCCGTGCACTGGGCGTGACCAGCTTCCGTTACGTGATTGGTGGTTCCCTCGGCGGTGCCCGCGCCCTCGAGTGGGCGGCAACCAACCCCGAGCTGGTGCGCGGATGCGCGGTCATCGCATCCGGTCCCTCGGCTACGGCGGAGCAGATTTCCTGGGCTCACACCCAGAACATTGCGATTCGTTCGGACGCGAACTTCGCCGGTGGCGACTACTACAACGGTCCCGCGCCGCTGACCGGTCTTGCCCTGGCACGCCGTATTGCGCACACCACCTACCGCAGCCCCGCCGAGCTGGAGCACCGCTTCGGTCGCGAGGAGAACCGCGGCGAAAGCACCGTGGGTGGCTCCCTGGGTGAGCCGCGTGGCCGCTACGCGATTGAAAGCTACCTGGACCACCACGGCGCCAAGCTGGTTGAGCGTTTTGATGCGAACAGCTACCTGGCGGTCAACGAGGCACTGATTTCGCATGATGTGGCTCGTGGCCGCGGCACCCTCGCACAGGCGCTGGCGCACACCGATTGCGAGTGGACCATTGCGGCGGTGAACACGGACCGCCTGTTCTTCCCGCACGAGTCGCACCGCCTGGCGGAGGCGCTGCCCACCCCGGTTACCGTGGACATTATTGAGTCGAACCACGGCCATGACGGCTTCCTGATTGAGGCGAAGCAGGTGGAGAAGATTCTGGCACGCGCCCTGGGCGTTGATGAGGAATCGGAATCCCCCAGTGAGGCGCAGCGTGAGCGCGAGGCGTTGGATTCGATGACTCGCCTGTACGGCTCTGTTACTCGCTAACTCAACCGGCGCCCTGGCGCGGCACACGCATCCCGCTGAATGTGGTTTTATCCAGACAGTGGGTGTGAGATTGTGAGGGGGACGGCTGGGTAATCTCAACTGTCCTTCCGCCCGTTGAGAATTAACATTCACCTTGAAGGTTGGGTTATGGGACGCCGGGTACTCGCACAGCGCGAGTGCCCGGCATTTCTTTGCGCCCAGCTGAACAGTATCGTGCCAAGTCAGGGAATATTTTCCGGTTTTTGAGGTGCTTTAGAAGGTCTCCGCGAGATACCGCGTAAGTAGCCTCCTATTGCACTGGAGAGTAAGGGTTCTCGGTTTGCTTTAGACCCGCTCTAACCCCATAGCATTAACGCTGTGGTAAGTATTCAAGAGGTAGCGGAGCAGTTGGGGGTGAGCACCCACGCCCTGCGCTATTACGAGAAAGAGGGGCTCATTGCTGTGCCCCGTGATGCTCACGGAACCCGTATTTTTGATGAGGAGTCTATCTCCGCAGCACGGTTTATTGCTACCTGCCGTCAGGCCGGCATGAGTCTTGCCGACATTCGTACAATCTTGGACAACCCGGATGATCACGCCCTCTCCGTCGATGTGATGGAGCGAGCCCGCCGAAAGATTGAAAACGAGATTGCGGGGTTGCAGCAGAACCTTGAGCACCTGGATCGCCGTATTCAGGAGCACCGCAGTCACCTCGATGGCACCCGCTAGATAGCCGTCTAATTTTCATGCAGGTATGCACGCCGACGCCCGGTATTCCCAACGTTGGGAATACCGGGCGTTTTTCTGTGCTCAGCTTTCACACTCAGCTACTCACCCCTAGCTACTGGGTATTTTCAGCCAAAGATTTAACCCCAGGCGGCTTCATCAGGGTCGACACCGTGTGCACGAGCATTCTCGTAGATGACATCCCGCAACCATTCTGCGAGCCCGGTCGCAAGCTTCTCGTAGTGCGCCTTGAAGCGGGCATCCTCAACGTAGCCGCGGGCTAGAATAGCGTGCTTGGCGGGGGTGACCTCAAAAAAGAACAGAGAGGCGCGGTGCCGCTCGGCGAGCGCGTTCGCCTTCTCGCTGCCCGGCTGCACGCCGCGGTTGAATGCCTCGACGAGGGCCTGCTCTACCTCGTCAACCTGCTGTTTGCCGTTCTGCCAGTCGGCACGGTTCATCGTTGCAGTTCGGCGCTGGTATTCAGCCCAGTCGTCAGTTTTCACGTAACGTTCCTGCGCTTCCTGCTGGTGGGCGAGGCTGAACCCCTCACCCATAATCTCTGCTTTTTCGGCAGCGCTGAGCTGCTCATTCTTAGGTGCCATGGTGTCCTCCAAAAGGTGTTCGATGGTTTCAAGCATGCGCCCGTACGCGGCGATTTTGCGTTGAAGCATATCCCGCTGAGCGAGCAGATGCTCGGTGCTGTTCGCTTCGTCCTGCAGTATTTTGTGAATAGCGTCAAGACTCATGCCGGTGGCGCGGTATCCCATGATGACGGTGATTCGTTCAAGGTCTGTATCGGTGTAGTACCGGTACCCGTTGAACTCATCATGTGCCGGGTTGAGTAAGCCCCGCTGCTCCCAATGGTGAAGCGTGCGCACTGTTAGCCCGTGCAATGATGCCGCTTCTCCTACGGTGTATTCGTGTTGCCCGTCAGGCGGTGTTCTGTTCGCGTCCATGGTTTCACTCTAAAACCTCACGTTAGGTGAGGGTCAAGCTAGCGGCGGAACCTGCGGTGCAGGTTTGTGGAGGAGTCCTCGCTAAGATGGGTGCATGAGCGAAAACAAATACGTCGTCGAATACACCCGCCCCGAGAACGAACGTGTAGGCACCCACCTGGTGCTCATGCTGCACGGCTACGGCTCCCAGGAGCACGACCTGCTGTCCCTGGCGGCGCACCTTCCGCAGGAGGGTTTCACCTACGCCTCCATGCGTGCACCGCAGCCGGTTGGCAGCCAGTTCTCCGCGGACTCGACCGGCGCCTACATCGCTGCGGACGCTATCGGCTACCAGTGGTACCCGCTAAACCAGCAGCTCGAATCCGATCAGCGCGCCATCGAGCAGGCCAGCGACTACGTGCTGGAGTGGGTACGCGCGAACCGCACCCCGTACGCCTCGGTGACCCTGCTGGGCTTCTCGCAGGGCATGGGTATCGCAACCTCGATGGTGCGTCACGCTCCCGGCGAGTTCGCCGCCGTGGTGGGCCTGTCCGGCTACGCCGTGGACTCCGACTCGCCCTATTTCAAGGATGAGGAGCTGAAGAAGACCGAGCTGCCGGTGTTCTTCGGCCGCGACCAGGAAGACCCCGTCATCCCGCAGGAGATGGTGAACTACACCTACGACTGGATCCGCAAATACACTGACGGCATTAAGGTTCTGTACGCCGGTGCGGGTCACGGCGTGAGCGCCATGGAGATTCGCCATGTGGGCGAGTTCCTGGAGGTGAAGGTGCAGGGTAAGGAGCCGCGTATTCGTGCGCAGAAGGTTGCGGAGGCGACCGGCACCGCGGAAGGCTCTGACGCCTAAAACGGCTATAGGAAAAAGCCCTCGGGTCTGATGACTCGGGGGCTTTGCTGTAGTTCTGCTTCCGCGTGGGATGCACGGTTCCGCTTGGAAAGGCGGTTATCGTCCTCGTTCCTACAGGGGCACCCGCCCTCGCTTCGCTTCGGGCACCCTGATGTCACTACAGACGACACCGCCCCTCCACACGCACGCTAGGCTACCCGAGGTGGCGCGCCGTGTTTTCCGGAAGCGCCCTCAGGGTGTCAGCCCGGACGCTCTCCGCAGCGAAGCAAGGAAAGAGCGGAGCGTCCGGGTGACGGGTGCCCCTGCGTAGGCGCGGAGGAAATATGCGGCGCCCCGCCCCTGCTTGGTGAGGGGAGGAACGAGGACGGTCACTGCCCCTCGCCTGTAGCCCTAACCAAGCAGAGAGAGGACTAGTCCTCGTGCGCAACCTTCACGGTCACGCCGTTGAAGGTGACGGTGTCGCCGGGGTGCAGCTGCTTGCCGCGTGCTTCCTCAATGTCGCCGTTGACCTTTACCAGGCCGTGCTGAATGACCTCGCGTGCCTGCGCGCCGTCCTCTACGAGGTTGGCGAGCTTGAGGAACTGGCCGAGGCGGATCATGTCGTCGCGAATAAAAATTTCTTCCATGCTTCCTAGTTTATCCCGCCGAGTGCATCCTGGTGTCCGGCAAAAATGGGGGGAGTGATGGGCCGGGTAGGCATACCCAGGGGTGGGGTGGTGATGGTACCCTAGTGTCTTGCATCAAAAAGTGTGCATATTGCGCCGATGAGCGCGAATACGGGCGCCCCGTTCTGGGTCGCGTCCCTTATGAACCCGAACTCACGCACGCCACAGCCGGTGGCGGGGCAGAAGGAGTAACTATGGCTGAAAAGTCCACCCTCGATAACGTTATTGCGCTCGCGAAGCGCCGCGGCTTTGTTTTCCAGGCCGGTGAAATTTACGGCGGTTCCCGCTCCGCATGGGACTACGGCCCCCTCGGTGCAGAACTGAAGGAAAACATCCGTCAGCAGTGGTGGCAGCGTTTCGTCCGCTCCCGTGCGGACATGGTTGGCCTGGATTCCTCCGTTATTCTGCCTCGTGCGGTGTGGGAGGCGTCCGGTCACGTGGCGACCTTCACCGACCCGCTGGTTGAGTGCCTGTCGTGCCACAAGCGTCTGCGTCAGGATCACCTGCTGGAGAACTTTGAGGCGAAGAAGGGCCGCGCGGCTGAGGGCATGGAAGAGATTGCTTGCCCGAACTGCGGTACTCGTGGTGAGTGGACTGAGCCGCAGAACTTCTCCGGTCTGATGAAGACTTACCTGGGCCCGGTTGATAATGAGGAGGGTCTGCACTTCCTGCGCCCGGAGACCGCTCAGGGTATTTTCGTGAACTTCAACAACGTGGTCACTGCTTCTCGTAAGCGCCCGCCGTTCGGTATTGGCCAGATTGGTAAGTCGTTCCGTAACGAGATCACTCCCGGTAACTTTATTTTCCGTACTCGTGAGTTCGAGCAGATGGAAATTGAGTACTTCGTGCACCCGGATGACGCTGATAAGTACTTCAACGAGTGGGTTGAGGACTGCTGGAACTGGTTCGTTGACCTGGGTATTAACCCGGATAACATGCGCCGCTTCGACGTTCCTAAGGAGGAGCGTGCACACTACTCGGCTGGCACTATTGACGTTGAGTACCGCTTCGGTTTCCAGGGTTCCGAGTGGGGTGAGCTGATGGGCGTTGCGAACCGTACCGATTACGACCTGGGCGTGCACAATGAGCACTCTAACGCGAAGCTTGAGTACTTCGACCAGGCTACCGGTGAGCGTTACGTGCCGTACGTGATTGAGCCGTCCTTCGGCCTGACCCGCTCCATGATGGCGTTCCTTGTTGACGCATACGTTGAGGATGAGGCACCGAACACTAAGGGTGGCGTGGATAAGCGCGTCGTGCTGAAGCTTGATCCGCGCCTGGCACCGGTGAAGGCTGCTGTTCTGCCGCTGTCGAAGAAGGCGGAGCTGTCTGAGCCGGCAACTAAGCTGGCGAATGAGCTGCGTGGCCTGTGGAACGTGGACTACGACGAGGCGGGCGCTATTGGCCGCCGTTACCGCCGCCAGGATGAGATCGGTACCCCGTTCTGCATCACCGTGGACTTTGATACTCTTGAGGATCAGGCTGTGACCATCCGCGAGCGTGACACCATGAACCAGGAGCGTGTGGCTCTGGATCAGGTGAAGTCTTACCTGGCTGCACGCCTGGCAGGCTAAAAATAATTCATAACATGGTCGGCGGGTAGCTTCTTAGAGCGAAAGAGGCTACCCGCCGTCGTGTATTTGGGCTACCCTGGTTAGACTGATTGGCACGTTTGACGCGAGCGAAGGAAAGGTGCACGGATATGGCTGAACGCCTCAGCGAAAAATTTGAGATTCGCCCTTGGCAGGAGGGTGATGACCTTGCCCTGCTTGAGATTTGGAACTCTGCCCGCAATGAGGTTGAGGAGCGCCAGCGTGGCCTTTTCGGCCCGGATACGGATGCGCCGTTTAGCCGTACCCTGGTGGTGACTGTTTCTGGTGTGCCGGTTGCTGCGGGTACTGTGGTGGCTTCGCTGCTGCATCCGACGCGTTTGTGGTCATATGTGGAGGTTGCGGCTGATCACCGCCGTCAGGGTATTGGTACTGCCCTGCTGGATGCTCTGCGTGAGATTGCGGCGGCGCACGGTCAGACCACGGCTCTGCGCGTGAAGTTGGCGCCGTTTAGTGATGGTGAGGAGTTTGCGCAGGCTGCTGGTATGAAGCTGATTCAGCGTTCCCGTATGGTGCGTGTGGAGCCGGGGGCGATTCCTCCTGTGTCTTTGCGTGAGGATGCTGACGGCAACGAGACTCAGGCGATTGAGGATTTGGCGACCGGTTCGGTGGAGCTGACGGCCGCGCTGTGGGAGTTCTACCGCCGCTCCCACGATTGGGATGTTCCCGCCGAGGTGGGTTTGGGTACGGTGAACCGCTACTTCCTTTCGGATGAGGTGCGTGCCTTTGGCGCCGTGGTGCTGCGCGACCATATTCGTGAGGCTGCCGCCGAGGGTAAGAAGGGCCCGATTGTAGCGTTTGCGGTGAGCTACCACCCCTTCGAGACTGACCCGGAGGCGGCGCTGGTGAATGAGAACACCGCCACCGAGCTGTTGCTGGGTTACGACTTCGATAATGAGGGCGCCGTGGAGGCGATTATGCAGGTGTTGTCCCTGCTGAGCGCTAAGTACCCGGTGCTGGTTGAGGTTGATGATGCCATGGAGGCGCTGGTTCAGGTGACTGACGTGCTGTTGCGTGCCGGCACTGCCTCGGTGGAGGGCGACCCGACCTATATTTACGTGACCGAGTAGGTTACTAGGTAGATTCTCGATACTGAGCCTGCGGGCTGACTCTTGCTGAAGGGGTGGGGGAGCGGAACGCTTCCTCGCCCCTCTCGCGTACCTGCGTCTCCTTGCGGTTGCTGCGCCGGCGCCGTGCCGTTGTACTGTGCCGCGCTGCTGTACTGTGCTCCTGTACCCCCTCAGCTGAGTCCGGTTCTCGATTTGCCCCCGTATGCCACAATATAGGGGTGAATTCTGAAGCACCCCGTCTTACCCTTCCGCCCCTGAAACTGGGCAATCTGACCGTTGATACTCCCGTAGTTCTCGCCCCGATGGCTGGCGTGACCAATAAGGCTTTCCGCCGCCTCTGCAGTGAATATGGCGGCGGCCTGTACGTTACCGAAATGGTGACTGCGCGCGCCCTGGTGGAGCGTAAGCCCGAGTCCATGCGCATTATTGAGCATGACCCGGACGAGAAGATCCGATCCATCCAGATTTACGGTGTGGACGCGGTCAACGTCGGTAAGGCTGTGCGCATGGTCGTTGAAGAGGACCGTGCCGACCACATTGACTTGAACTTTGGCTGCCCGGCTCCTAAGGTGACTCGCCGCGGTGGCGGTGCCGCCCTGCCCTGGAAGACTGACCTGTTCACTGCGATTGTGCAGACCGCGGTGAAGGAGGCATCCCGCAACGATATTCCGCTGACTATTAAGATGCGTAAGGGCATCGACGATGACCACATTACGTTCTTGGAGTCCGCCAAGATTGCGCGTGATGCCGGTGTTGCGGCGATTGCCCTGCACGGTCGTACTGCAGCTCAGCATTATTCGGGTAAGGCTGACTGGGATTCGATTGCGCAGCTGCGCGAGCTGATTCCGGATGTGCCGATCCTGGGTAATGGCGATATTTTCTCCGCTGAGGATGCGGTGCGCATGGTTGAGCAGACCGGCGTGGACGGCGTCGTGATTGGTCGCGGCTGCCAGGGTCGCCCGTGGCTGTTTGGTGACCTGCAGAATGCGTTTGAGGGTTCGTCGGAGCGTATCCGCCCGACCCTGACTGAGGTATCGGACATGATTTACCGCCACGCAGAACTGCTGGTGGAAACCTTCGGCGATGAGACTCGAGGCCTGCGTGAGATCCGCAAGCACGTGGCGTGGTACTTCAAGGGCTACCCGGTTGGCGGTGAGCTGCGCGCGAAGATGGCTCAGGTGCCCGACCTGGCGACGTTCCGTGAGCTGATTGCTCAGCTGGACCACTCGATTGGTTACCCGGGTGCCGCTGTGGAGGGTTCGCGCGGCCGCGCCGGTAGCCCCAAGCAGCCGCACCTGCCCGATGGCTGGCTGGATTCGCGCATCCTGGGGGACGCTGAGCGTCTGGGTCTGGTGGAGGCTGAGCTGGATATTTCCGGCGGCTAACCCCCGTACTTGTGTGCCGCGGCGTGCTGTTTGCGCGTCGCGGCACATCCTTTTCTGCCCCTATTTTGTGCACCCGTAACGCCCACAGACGCTACCTGTTGACCCTCACCGTAGAATTGAGTTTATGGCTGGATTAATCCGCAAAGAAGACATTGACGAAGTCCGCGCCCGTACCGATATCCGCGAAATCATTGAAGGCTACGTGAGCCTCAAAAGCGCCGGTATAGGCACCTTCAAGGGGCTGTGCCCGTTCCATGACGAGCGCACGCCCTCCTTCAATGTGCGCCCGCAGGTCGGCTCGTACCACTGCTTTGGCTGCGGTGAATCCGGTGACGTGTACTCCTTCGTCATGGCGATGGAGCACACCAGCTTCGTTGAGACGGTGGAGCGTCTAGCCGCCCGTATTGGTTACACCCTGCACTATGAGGGCGGTAAGCCCGGCGACCGCTACGAGGCGGGTATGCGCCGCCGCCTGCTCGACGCGCACAAGATTGCCGCCGAGTTCTTTGAACGCAACCTCTACAGCGCTGATGCTCAGGAGGCGCAGCGCTTCCTTGGCGCCCGCGGTTTCGACCCCGCCGCAACCCGCAAGTTCGGTGTCGGCTACGCACCCCGCGGCTGGGACCACCTGCTCAAGCACCTTCGCTCCCAGGGCTTCACCGACGAGGAGCTGAAGGCGACCGGCATGTTCTCCGAGGGCAACCGCGGCCTGTACGACCGCTTCCGCGGCCGCATCATCTGGCCAATCCGCACTATCGCCGGTGAAACCATCGGTTTCGGTGCCCGCCGTCTCTTCGACGACGATCAGGGCCCCAAATACCTGAACACCCCCGAGACGCAGCTGTACAAGAAATCCCAGGTGCTTTACGGCATTGACCTGGCAAAACGCGATATGACCAAGACTAAGCAGGTTGTCATCGTGGAAGGCTACACGGACGTCATGGCGGCACACCTCGCTGGCATCACCACCGCCGTAGCCACCTGCGGAACCGCATTCGGTCCCGGCCACATCAAGATGGTGCGCCGCATGATTACCGACGACGGCTCCGGCGGCGAAATCATCTTCACCTTCGACGGTGACGCCGCAGGCCAGAAGGCCGCCATGGCAGCCTTCCAGGAGGATCAGCGATTCGTCGCGCAGACCTTCGTGGCGGTTGCCGAGAACGGCATGGACCCCTGCGACCTGCGCCTGCACAAGGGTGACGCCGCCGTGCGCTCGCTGATTGCTTCGCGCCGCCCGCTCTTCGAGTTTGCGATTGATTCGACCCTCGCCAAGTACGATTTGGCGACCCTTGAAGGCCGCGTGCTGGCGATGCGCGCTATCGCCCCGATTATTGCCGGCATCAAGGACCGCGACCTGCGCCCCGCATACATGCGTAAGGTATCCGGTCAGCTCGGTCTGGAGCTGGACGAGATTCAGCGCGCCGTGGCGTACGCGCAGAACCACCCGAAGCTTTCTCGCTCCCAGCAGGCGGAGGCTCCCGCAGCCGCGCCGCGTTACGAGCGTCTGAACGAAGGGCCGCAGGGCGTGCCGGGTTATGCGGGTGCGCCGAGTTATACAGGTGCTCAGGGCGCAGTTCATGCTGAGGCTCCCTACGACCCCGCCTACGATGCGCCGCCTCCCGAGGATTACGCCGTACCCAGCGCCTACGCCGGGCAGAACGCTGCTGCGCACCCGCCGAGCAGCATTCAGCCCGCCGCACCCCAGCCGGAGGCGACCGCCCCCGCCGTCGAGGAGTTCCTCACCCCCGACCCGCGCGACCCGGTTGCCCGCCTCGAAAAGGCGGCGCTCGAGATTGCCCTGCAGCACCCCGAGCTCATCAGCGTGGAACAGTGGCGTAACCTCGCCACCGTGCAATTCCGCTACCGCACCCACCGCGAGGTGGCCGCCGGCATTATTCATGCCGCAACCGTCATGGCACCCACCCCCGGTATCGAGTGGATCAACTGCGTGCGCTCCGGCGCCGTGGAAGGCGTACACCCCGCCATCGCGGAGCTCGCCGTCTCACCGCTACCGGTCAGCAGTGCCGAGCGTCTGCCCGGTTTTGTGACTGGCGCGCTCAATGCCCTATTCGAACAGCAGATTGCCCGCCAAAAATCCGACCTGATGATGCGCCTAGAGCAGCTCAGCGCAAACCCTGATGACGAAGAGTTCGAGACGGTACAGCGTCAGCTCCTCGAACTGGAAATGCGCCGCCGCCAGCTCAGCGCACAGCGCGGTTAAGTACGGTTCTTCCGCTACGCCCCGGCAACCTGCCGAATGTCCTGTGTTCTGCAGGTTGCCGGGGAATACCGCGGGTTCGCCGGAGCCTGCACCACCCAATCCAGCCATACAGCCGCCCACACAATCCAAAAGTGATGCACTTCACGGCATTTCAAGTTGCGGAGCCCAAACAGCCCCGGTATAGTTATTACTCGTTGCAAGGGAAACCAGCAACGAAAACAAAATAATCCCCCGTAGCTCAATTGGCAGAGCATTCGACTGTTAATCGAAGGGTTACTGGTTCGAGTCCAGTCGGGGGAGCGCATAAAGCAAGAATCCTCAGGGCTTCGCCCTGGGGATTCTTGCTTTATCTGTTGCCCTGGCTCGAACCAGTAACCACTCCGCCATACGCAGGCGCTGGGGCGCCTGCTCCAGGCTCCGTCTGGTTCGAGTCCAGTCGGAACGTTCTCTCCACGTCGTGAACCAGTAACCCCTCGGACTTACGCCCCCGCGAGGTGAAGATGCTTCACCCCGCAAAAATGTGAAGCCTAACGCGCAGAAAAGTTCTCCACCCACACACGCCACTCACCCACTCGGCACGCAGCGGGGGAGCGGCCCACCGGCATCCTCTTGCGCCTACTCCAGAGCAAATCCACAGGCGTAACTAAGCCCAGAAAGCTACGCCAGCAGCTCAACACCGCCTCCAGAAAGTCAAAAATACCTGAAGAGATACGGCAACCCTCCGCCCAAACGGTCACGCGCAGGTATCATAAGGGGCTAAACTATAGGAGGTGGAGTGCGAAAAAGAAGCCTCCAAAAACACGTCACGGAGAGGTGGTCATGACCACTACTACTAATCCCAAGGCACCCAAGGGTTTCTTTGCTGGCATCAGCGGGATTAAGTCCGGCGTCGCGAACATCATCGACGCTGGCAAAACCTTCAAGACCCTCGGACCCAGCCAGATCAAGGACGAAATCCAGATCGCAAAGCACGAGCTGAAGACCAAGGGCATCGCCGTTGGTAAGGGCGCAGCCTTCTTCGGCGTCGCAGCAGTCTTCGGTCTGTTCCTGATCATTGCGCTGGTCGCCGCAGCAATCCTCGGCCTCGGCACCGTCATGCCCTACTGGGCATCCGCGCTGGTCTTCGCCCTCATCTTCCTCATCGTCCTGGCAATCTGCGCCCTGGTCGGTCTGAAGAAGGTCAAGGCACAGCTGCCGTTCAAGCCCGAATCCGCAATCTTCGGTCTGCTCTTCGACCTCGGCGTACTCAAGGAAGGTACCGCCATGTCCGCTGAGCGCCTGAAGAAGGAACAGGCAGAGCGTGCAGAGCAGAAGGCTAAGGAAGCTGAAGAAGCAGCAGAACGCGCACGTCAGGAAGCTGAAGAGCGCAAGGCACGCGGCGAGGAAGAGCCCAAGCCGCCGACCTTCGAAGAGCTCAAGCAGCGCACCGCAGAGCGTCGCCAGCACCTGGCAGCCCTGCGCGACGACCTGCAGTCCTACACCGGCGACGTTCAGAACAACACCCAGCAGGCTCTGGACGCTCTCAAGGCAGTGCCCTCCGAGGTTGCTGCAAGTGCAGCAGCTACCGGCCGCGGCCTGGCAGAGAACGTGCGCAAGCCCGAGGTTCTGCAGGCACGCTGGAAGTCCTTCGCAGCACTGGGCGCATCCATTGCAACCGTCCTGCACTTCCTGAACCGCCTGGTTCGCCGCTAAATACTGTTCGCCGCTAAAACCGGCGCAGGTTTAACGCCAAGCATCCAAACGCCCCGATACTCGTATCGGGGCGTTTGTGCGTTTGCAGGCAGGTTGCTGGCTCCAGTCTCAACGGGAGGTTTGGAGGTAACTCCCAGCCAAAACCCTCCCTCCATGAATCGGAGAAGGACGCAGCTCACAGGTAGAATAGACAAGTGCTGTACGTACTGGATCTACCCGGTGCACGCGGCAGACAGAGGTAGAGCGGCGCACCGTCGCACCCGAAACCCCAAAGTCACCGACACACTACACCCCGATGAGGAGCCCCGTCATGGAACAGGCAAAGACGATTCTGATTGGCGCAGAAACCTACCCGCCGGACATTAACGGTGCAGCACAATTCGGTCACCGCCTCGCCACCTCCATGCTCAAGCGAGGTCACTCCGTGCACGTGGTCGCCGCCAGCCCCATCCCCGGCCCCAGCTACCGCACCGAAGTAGAGAGTGGCATCGTGGAGCACCGCCTGCGCTCGCACCTGCCTCCGACCCACGAGACGAACCGCATCTGCGTGCCCTGGGAGATCTGGTCCGAGGTTGGTGCAATCCTTGACGAGGTCCGCCCGGACGTGGTGCACGTGCAGTGCCACTACATTATTGGCCGAGCCCTGATTTTCCAGGCGAAGCGCCGCGGTATCCGCGTTATCGCAACCAACCACTTCATGCCGGCAAACCTTGATCCGTTCCTGCCCTTCCCCGATCCCGTGAAGCGTGTGATTGAGAAGGTCACCTGGAAGGACATGCGTTTCTGCTTCTCCAAGACCGCGGTCGTTACCACCCCCACCCAGATTGGTGCGGATGCGATGCGCGACCTGGGTCATTTTGATCGCCCCGTCATGCCCGTTTCTAACGGTATTGAGATTAGCGACTACGAGCTGGCTGAGGGTGCTGACGCCGGTAAGGTTCCCGGTGAGCTGCGTATTGCTTTCGTGGGTCGCCTGGCTGAAGAGAAGAACGTGGACGTGCTCATCGAGGCGCTCTCCCTGCTGCCGGATACCCTCGAGCACGTGGTGCTGGATATCGCCGGTGGTGGCGAGCTGCGTGAGGCTCTTGAACAGAAGGCGCACGATTGCGGCGTGTCTGACCGCGTGATTTTCCGCGGCTTTGTTCCGGATGAGCATCTGCCCGAGGTGTACCAGATGGCTGACGTGTTCTGCCAGCCCGGTACCGCCGAGCTGCAGTCCCTGGTGTCCCTGGAGGCGATGAGCGCCTCCACCCCCGTGGTGCTCGCGAACGCGCTGGCTCTGCCGCACCTGGTGGAGGACGGTGTGAACGGCTACCTCTTCGAACCCAATAACGCTCAGGATTTGGCGAAGAAGCTGGAGGCTGTGCTCTCCCTGCCCGCTGCTGAGCGTGAGCAGATGGGTCGTGAGTCCCGCCGCATCGTGGGCTTCCACAGCGCTGAGAACACCTGGCGCACCTTCGAGGAACTGTACGTGAGCGACGCTCCGTACCAGCGTTACCTGGATTCGCGCCGCTAAGCTTCTCTAGCCCCTGGGCGGCGGATTGAGTGTTTTTCGTTCTCAGTCGCTGTTCAGGTACTCTAGAGGATGGTGCTGGCGTCCATTGCGCGCCGTCACTGCACCGGATGGGGAGTTAGCTCAGCCGGTTAGAGCAGGGGACTCATAATCCCTTGGTCGCGGGTTCGAGCCCCGCACTCCCTACGGCCCCGCCCGTCGACTTCACCCACTTGTCGGCGGGCGGGGCTTTTTCGCGCCCTCTTTTCGTGCTCTCGGAGACGGTTATTTTCGTGCATGGAATGCATCAACGGTGATGAAAATGAGTAAATGACGAACGAAGACGCACCATAGCGTTCAATACGGTAGGGTTGAAGAGTCTTGTCACGAAAGACAGTGTGATGCCGCCGGTAGATGCCGATTCTGCCGGTAGGTGTTGCTTCCACACACCATACGAGAGGATCTCAATGTCGGAGAACACTCCCAACAACCCGTCGCAGGGTGCCGCCGGGGGCTACGGCTACGATGCTGGCGCGCGTCCCGCACAGGATGCTTCGCTGCCTGCTCAGCCGCAGCAGCCCGTGCAGTCGAGCCAGCAGGGTAATGCTGCTCAGCCTGCCGCACCGGCAGCACCTCAGCAGCCCGTCCAGCCTCAGCAGGCACCCCAGCCCACTCCTGCGAGCGCTCATGCACAGCCGAATGCTGAGGCTCAGGCAGCCCCCGCACAGCCCGGTCAGCCTGCCGCCGCACCCCAGCCCGGTACTGCTCAGCCTGGGGCCGCGCAGCCCGGTCAGCCCGGCCAGGCAACCTATGCGCCGAGCGCACCGCATCCGGCGGTGAAGGCACTGGGCGCTACCTGGAACGCGTTCCTGGACGTTTTCTCCAGCAACCCGGCGACCGCGCACGCCCGCATCTCTGCCGCCGGTGCGTGGGGTTGGATTGTTCCCACGACTCTGCAGGCGCTGGTGGGTGCCTTCTTCTTCAGCCAGCTGATTATCCTGGCTGCCGTTATCGCGATGTCCATGGTGGGCTACATGTTCGGCGGTCGAGGCGGTGCCGCTTACGGTGGTGCCTACGCAGCACAGGCTGTACCGACCGGACGCATGATTCTGGCGTACGTGCTGATGGCTCTTGCAATCTTCGGTGTGCAGGTTCTGCGCGGTGTGCAGCTGCAGCTGACCGCGCGTATCGGTAAGGCGCCGACCTCCTTCACCGCGAGTATGCACGCGGTGTCGGTGTCTTCTTTGGCGCTGATTCCTTCGTTCCTGGTGCTGAACCTGCTCGTGTTCTTCCTGACCCTCACCCGTAGCGGTGGTGGTGCGTTCTTCCTGACCATGCTCATAGTCCTGGTGCTTGCTTTCGCCGTGTTCTCGGGTGAGGCTCTCACCTATCTGGGTCTGAACCGTCTGGGCCGCTTCGCTAAGTCTCCGGTCATCATGCACGCGCTGCTGAGCACCGCGTGGGTGCTCGCCGTGATGGTTGTGTACTTCATTACCTTCCGCATGCTCAACTAAGGAAACCCGTATGCAGACTCTGACTTATTCCGTTCAGCGTGGCTCCCGCCAGCGCTGGATGTTCCTGGCGGTTCTGCTGACCATTGCCGCCCTGATTCTGAGCGCCTGCGGTGCAAAGATTGATACTCAGCTTGGCCTTGAGAGTGCCGAGAAGGGTACCCGCACCATGCAGGTTTCCTTCAACATGAAGGACAACAAGGACAAGATTAAGGGCGGCGTTGAAGCCCTTGATGCATCCGTGCGTAAGCACCTTCCTAAGGGGCTGGAATACGGTGGTATCCAGTCTGAGGGTGACAAGGCGCGTGCAACCTTCACCATTCCCTTCTCCTCTGTGGATGAGTACCGTACCAAGGTTGCTTCTATCCTGCAGGCTGCTGGTTCCAAGACCGAGCCTACTGTCACTATTCTCAATACCGAGCAGGGCCTGGTGCAGGGTATTCAGGTGAAGGAAAACTTCAGCTCGAAGGAGCTGCTGGAATGGCTCCCCGAAGCTCTTGTTGTTGATGGCGTGATTGAATCCTCCAACAAGAATAGTGTGTTCAACAGTAGCGGCAGCGAAACCACTGTGAAGTTTGGCGAGAAGGAAGTGAAGAACTCCGGCGGCTCCACCATCTCCGCGAAGGACGTGCAGGACCGTGGCTTCAAGGTGATGGTTCTTGAGCTTCAGGAAAAGGATGGTGGCTACTCTGCTACTGCCTCCTTCGTAGCGAAGGACATCATGAACTCGGAGACCGCCGCTGCGGTTGACGCATACCTGAATCAGGTCAAGCCTGAGGGCTCCGAGCTGAAGAAGGGTCTGACGTCTTCCCAGGCAACCTATATGGCTCCCTCTGCTTCTACCAGCGCGGCAAAGGAAGAAGTGGGTCGTACCCTGACCTTTAGCGCTTCCTCCCTGGACGACCTGAACACTAAGCTGAAGAAGCTGCTGGGTGCGGGTACCACCAATCTGAGCTACACCCGAGAAGTCAAGGAAGAGTCGAAGACCTTCTACGTGCGCAAGACCATGAAGGGCGTACTGGACTGCTCGCTGCTGTGCTCTCCGGAAGGCAACGGTCTGGAAGTTATCCTGAAGGACAGCTCCGATCACAGCTACCAGGTTGATAACACCGGTAACTCTGGCTCTTCCTCTTCGAAGAGCGTCCTTCACCTGAACCGTTACCTTTCTCAGCAGGTGACCATGAAGGGCGTGAAGGTGGCTACCTCCCTGGGCCTGGACGGTTCCATTGAGGCACGTTTCCTCTACTCCTTCCCGAGCTCTGACGTAGCTGGTGCAGAAGAGGCTCTGAAGAACGCTTTTGCCGGTGGTAGCAATGACGAGACCGAGGTTCGTCAGGACGGCGATGCCACCATCGTGAGCGTGAAGGTTCGCGGTAAGGACGAAGCCGAGTTCAACCAGCGACTGAACGAGTACCTGCCTGACTCGAAGGTGACCGTCACCCGCCCCGGTGGCTACCACCCCTTCGGCTCCGACTACACTCTGAAGCCGGATATTAAGCTCGCTCAGAAGCTGGGTAACTACTACCGTGTTCCTTACGAGCTCACTTTCAAGGCACCGACCTTCTCCTCGCTGGACCAGCAGAAGGTGAACACCCTCAACTACGATTTGGCGCGTGCCGGTGTGCAGTTCACCGTTAATGGTGGTGAGCTGAGCATCAAGAGTGAGAACGGTGTGTTTAGCGGTAACGCCTTGACTGTTCCGGTGTCCGGTCTGAGCATGACCGACGTAATCGTGGACGCGGTCATCGTGGGTCTGCTGTTGCTCATCCTGGTTCTGCTCTTCCTGTTCCGCAAGAAGATTGCGGCGGCTCGTGCGAAGGGTCGTGAGCGTCGTGCCGCTTCGGCTGCGGCACTGGGCGCGGCGGCGGGTGTTGCGACCGGTTACGGCGCAACCCAGGCTGACGCACAGAACGGTTACCAGGCACAGGGTGGCTACGCTACTCAGAATGGTTATGCCGCTCAGCCCGGTTACCAGGCACAGGACGGCTACCCGGCGCAGAACACCGCCTACGCCGCGGGTGATGATTCACCGACTCAGGTGTTCACCCCGCAACACGGCGTGAATTACGGCGAGAATGAACCGACCAAGGCAATGCCCGCGTATATCCCTCCGACTGAGCAGCCTGCACAGCCCACTCAGCCGGTTCAGCCCGGTCAGACTGCTCAGCAGCCTGCACAGCCCAACCAGTTCGGTGCTGATGACGGTGACGTCCTCCAGTAAGTAGCAGACTCTAGCAACCCGCTAGAGAACGCTCCTAGTCTGGATCCTGTGGCCCGTTGCCTCCTTCGGGGGAGGTGACGGGCCACAGCTGTATCCGATACCTGCCTGTACTAGTACCCACCGCTAGTATCCGCCCGGCACGGGAAGCAAAATGCTCGGTTCCTTCGACCCCAGCAGGCTCATGGGGTTGATGTACTCGGCGGTCTTGCCGCTGCCGTCCCCGCGGGCGCCTCCCTGTCGTACACCCCAGTACAGGCAGGGGGTGGAGCATCGCCGGTAGGGGCGCTCGCTGTTGCCGCCCGCCGCGCCTGCGACGGTGCCGATGACATCACCGGCTGCAACCGTGGTGCCGACCGGTAGTGCTTCGTCCATGGGTTCGAAGGTGCTGCGCCGCCCATCCGGATGCGCAATGACCAGTACTTTGCGGTTGACGACCGTGCCGCTGAACACCACTTTTCCCGGTGCCGGTGCGTAGACGCGCCGGTCGTTCTCGGGTACGGCAAGGTCTACGCCGCGGTGCCCCGCGCTCCAGCGTTGGGCGGGCTTCTCAAAGGAGCGGATCACCCGCGGTCTGGATTCGGCGGTGGGGGAGCGGTAGCGTAGTCGGCTCGCGGTGAGCTCAACGGTGTGGGGAACGTGCGCGCTGCTGGGAGCTTGTGCACTTGAGATGGCATCGTTAGTAAAACCAGCCCCGCCTGTAGGACTAATCCAGCCCGAATAACCCTGACTGCCCGCGTAGCTCTGCCCACCCGTGTAGACCTGCCCACCCGCGCTCACAAGTGCACCCAGCAGGCAACACGCCACCAGCTTTGCGTGCCGTAGCGTTGTCGCTAATGTCATCATGTTCTGCTTCATCTTCTGAGCACATCACGAATTGCCCCGCCCCGCAGCGCCTCACGAAAAATTGTGGATAACCCCGCTGTTTGCGCCTTAAAATCCTTTATCCACAGTGCCCCTGCACACACCCGCCGCGCCTGTGCAGGTTTTAACCCTAATCCGGCGGATTAATCGCGGAATATACGGTACAATGTCGTATTGCAGTGTGCCTGCGCGGGTATTCTCCCTCTGTGAGGGGGCCGCACAGCTTCACTGACGACGCGCGGCGTGAGCGGCATCCTCAGATGGGGAGCCGATAAGGGACCTTCGGTCCACCCATACGGGGTGGTTAGGGCCTGAGCTAAACGGGTAACCGTGAACGCTAATCGCCGCCAGGAAAAACTGATAACTACTATGCGCGCGTTGGGCTAGCCCGAATGGGAGGTCCGCGCGGCACAAAAAAGGAGACGACATGCCCGTCGTAACTATGCGTGAAATGCTGGACTCCGGCGTTCACTTCGGTCACCAGACCCGCCGTTGGAACCCCAAGATGAAGCGTTTCATCCTGACCGAGCGCAACGGCATCTACATCATCGACCTGCAGCAGTCCCTCGCCTTCATCGACAAGGCATACGAGGCTGTTAAGTCGACCGTCGCACACGGTGGCAACATCCTGTTCGTGGGTACCAAGAAGCAGGCTCAGGAAGTTATCGCTGAGCAGGCAACCCGCGTGAACATGCCCTACGTGAACCACCGCTGGCTCGGTGGTATGCTGACCAACTTCAGCACCATCTCCAAGAGCATTGAGCGCATGAAGGAACTCGAGCAGATTGACTTCGACGATGTAGCAGGTTCTCGCTACACCAAGAAGGAACTGCTCCTCATGCGTCGCGAGTTCGAGAAGCTCGAGAAGACCCTCGGCGGTATCCGCAACCTGTCCAAGGTTCCCTCCCTCCTGTGGGTTGTTGACACCAAGAAGGAGCACCTGGCAGTTAACGAGGCTCAGAAGCTGGGCATCCCCGTTGTTGCTATCCTCGACACCAACTGCGACCCCGACGAGGTTGCTTTCCCGATCCCCGGTAACGACGACGCTATCCGCTCCGTCAACCTGCTCACCCGCGTGATTGCTGACGCAGTGGCAGCCGGCCTGATCGAGCGCAACGCTAAGAAGAACGGCAAGGCTGAAGCAGCTGAGGAGCCCATGGCAGCTTGGGAGCGCGAGCTCCTGGAGCAGCACGAGGCTGCACAGGCTGAAGAGGCAGCTAAGTAAGCTTTCTTAGCCCACTAAGCTTTATGCTTTGTGGCCCCCCGCCCGCGGGGACCACGTTCGGACGGCGCCCGCCCTGACCTGGGCGCGGCGCCGTCCGCCATATGTACCACCGGGATGTCATCCCGATTTATTACAGCAACACAAGGAGTTCACAATGGCGAACTACACCGCAGCAGACATCAAGGCACTGCGCGAGAAGACCGGCGCAGGTATGCTCGACGTCAAGAAGGCTCTGGACGAGGCTAACGGCGACCAGCAGAAGGCTGCCGAGATCATCCGCGTTAAGGGTCTGAAGGGCATCACCAAGCGCGAGGGTCGCGCAACCGCTGAGGGCCTGGTGGCTGCACGCGTTGAGAACGGCGTTGGCTACATGGTTGAGGTCAACTCCGAGACCGACTTCGTGGCAAAGTCCGACCCCTTCATCGCTTTCGGCCAGAACGTGCTCGAGGCTGCTATTGCTGCTGACGCTTCCACCCTGGAAGAGCTGCAGGCTGCATCCTACGAGGGCAAGACCGTTGAGGAGCTGACCACCGACGCTGGTGCACTGCTCGGCGAGAAGATCGTTGTCCGCCGCGTTGCACGCGTTGAGGGCGAGAACGTTGCAGTTTACCTGCACAAGACCTCCAAGGACCTGCCGGCACAGGTTGGCGTTCTGCTGGCTGTCTCCGGTGAGAACACCGACGAGATCGCACACGACGTTGCAGTGCACATTGCTGCAATGAGCCCCAAGTACCTGGATTCTGAGTCCATCCCCGCAGACCAGATCGAGACCGAGAAGCGCGTTGCTCGCGAGACCGCAATCGCTGAGGGCAAGCCCGAGAAGATTCTGGACAAGATTGTTGAGGGTCGCCTGAAGGGCTTCTTCAAGGAGAACACCCTGCTCGATCAGGACTTCGCGAAGGACTCCAAGAAGTCTGTCGCACAGGTTCTGTCCGAGGCTGGCGCAACCGCTACCGCATTCGCACGTTTCCGCGTGGGCGCATAAGGACTCGCTGCAGTTCTGCCCTCCCGTATTGCGGGTTCCCGGTAAGGGAAGTCGTATGAGGTTGGGATTATAGCCTGAAGCCGGGTAGTCACCACTGGTGGCTACCCGGCTTTGCTGTATCCTTGATAAGGACTAGGCGGCAGGAGTCCGCCCCGATCACCTATAACAACCCCTAGGTAAGCCACTGGAGGAACCATGCCCGAAGCTATTTCGCACCCGATTCACCATGACGAGACCGGCCGTCGCCGCGTTTTGCTCAAGCTTTCCGGTGAGGTTTTTGGTGGCGGTGAAGTTGGTATTTCGACCGAGGTCGTGCGCAGCATCGCCAAGCAGATCGCCGCAACCGTCGGCCAGGTTGAAACCTCCATCGTGATTGGTGGCGGCAACTTCTTCCGTGGCGCTGAACTCTCTCAGGCGGGCATGGACCGCTCCCGAGCAGACTACATGGGTATGCTCGGCACCGTGATGAACTCCCTGGCTCTGCAGGACTTCCTGGAGCAGGAGGGTATTGACACCCGCGTTCAGTCCGCTATCACCATGCCGCAGGTTGCTGAGACTTACATTCCTCGCCGCGCAATCCGCCACATGCAGAAGGACCGCGTCGTGATCTTCGGTGCTGGTGCGGGTCTGCCCTACTTCTCCACTGACACTGTGGCTGCTCAGCGCGCCCTGGAAATCCACGCAGATGAGGTTCTGGTGGCTAAGAACGGCGTGGACGGCATCTATACTGCTGACCCGAACAAGGACCCCAACGCTGAGCGCCTGTACAACCTCACCTACGATGAGGCAATGCAGCGCAACATCCGCGTGCTGGATCAGACCGCGTTCTCCCTGTGCCGCGACAACAACGTGACCATGCGCGTGTTCGGTATGCAGGGTGACGGCAACGTGACCCGCGCAATTCTGGGCGAGAAGATGGGTACCCTCGTTACTCGCTAACGCCTAAATTTTTAGGTTGGGGCGTACGGAATGCGCCCTCACATTGTGACCGTGCTCGATAGCGCGGACTTATTCTGGATGGTACCGCGCGGGTAGGCGCTAAAACTCGCTTATGCCCGCCGGTACCGTCTAGACTTATATCAAATACGACGTTCTGCCTCTTTCCCGTCGACTTCGCATTATCCTTACGGTTTTCGCCTCGGATGCGCCGCGGACCGGTGGGGAATCATGAGGGCTGAGCGTGCGCCCACCGACAATTCTGGCACCCCAGAATTCCGACAAAGGAGATCCTTTCGTGATCGAAGAAATCCTTGCCGAAGCCGGCGAGAAGATGGAAAAGACCATCGAAGCAACCAAGACTGAGTTCGCTAAGGTTCGTACCGGTCGTGTGAACCCCGCAATCTTCAGCGGCCTGACCGCAGAGTACTACGGTGCGCCGACCCCGCTGCAGCAGCTGGTGTCCTTCAACGTTGAGGACGCACGTACCGTCAAGATCGTTCCCTTCGACGTGACCGCACTGGCAGCTATCGAGAAGGCTCTGCGTGACTCCGACCTGGGTGTTAACCCCAGCAACGACGGTGCAGCTATCCGCGTTGTCATGCCCGAAATGACCGCTGAGCGCCGTAAGGAATACACCAAGCTCGTCAACCACAAGGCTGAAGAGGCTCGTATCTCCATCCGTAACGTTCGCCGCCACGCTAAGACCGCTATTGACAAGCTGGTCAAGGACAGCGAAATCGGTGAAGACGAAGGCGCACGTGCTGAGAAGGAACTGGACGCACAGACCAAGAAGCACATCGACCAGGTCGACGCACTGTACAAGCACAAGGAAGCTGAACTGCTCGAGGTCTAAACCCTAATGAGTACACGCAAAGAAGCGAAAGAAGAGAGAGGCACGCCGCCTGCTCCACAGCCGAGCCCGCAGACCGCTGCAACGCCGGTGAAGTCGCGCAGCGCCAAAGCTGGCCGTAACCTGCCCGCCGCCATTAGTGTGGGCGTTGGTTTCGGCGTGCTATTGGTGCTGGGCCTGATTTACCAGCCGGTTTTTGTTGCGATCGCTACCGGCGCGGCAGCTTTGGGCGCCTGGGAGATTGGGCATGTGCTCAACACCCGCCGCGGCTACGGCATCCCGGAATACCTGCTGGGTGCCCTGTCTGGCGCAATTGTGGTGGTGTCTTTCCTGTTCGGTTTTACCGGGCTGGGCATCGCCCTGGCGGTGAGCCTGCTGGCGCTGCTGCTTTCTTCTGCTCTCGTGCGTGCTGACCGTCAGGTCTCACTGGGTAAGTCTTTGAGCGGTAGCGCCCTGGCTCTGCTGTGGGTGCCGCTGATGCTGGGCATTGCCATGGTCTACTTCCAGACGGACCACGGCGAGCGCGGCATCCTCATGATTCTGCTGATGGCCATCTGCAATGACACGTTCGGCTTTATTGCCGGTGTGAATTGGGGTAAGCACCCGATGGCGCCGAAGATCTCCCCGAAGAAAAGCTGGGAGGGCCTGGCTGGTTCCTTCGTCGGCTCGGCGGTTGTTGGCGCTATCGCCTTGGCGGTCATGGGTTCGCCCTGGTATTGGGCTATTCCGCTGGCGGCGGTCATGGTGGTCGCTTCGACTGCCGGTGACCTGGTGGAGTCCGTGTTCAAGCGCCGTATGGGTGTGAAGGACATGTCGAATATCCTGCCCGGTCACGGTGGCATGATGGATCGCCTGGACTCGATTCTTTTCGCTGCGGCGGCTGGTTGCCTGATTTTCCGGTTTATTATGCCGCTCTAAAGCTTCAAGCTTTTATCGCTTATGGAGGCGGGGCGTTTCTTCCCACGAGTGGGGGAAGAGCGCCCCGCCTTTGCTGTACCCGCTTTCGCTGTATCCGTTGATGAGGGGCGTAAAAGGCTATATCTAAGACACCGCTCGCCCACCTTGCACCAGGTAGCCTGCGCATTGGTATTCTTAAAGTTCAATCGTCGAGAGGAGCCACCTTGGCAAGCACCACCCACGGAGGCGGATTTGCCCGTGCAGCAGAAACCGAACCCGGCTACAAGCGCAGTGAAGTAGACCGCCTGTTCACCCGCCTCGCCGAGGACTACGAGAAGCTCAGCGGAGCCGCCGAGCTACCCGAAGACCTCTACACCTCCCGACGAATCCGCCAGGTCGTCTTCCGTGAAGAACCCGGCGGCTACCAGCTGGATGTGGTCGACCGCGCCCTCGAAAAGATTGAGGAACGCTTCGCCAAGCTCGAACGCAGCCGCTACATTGAGGCGTACGGCCTGGACAACTGGGAACGCTCCCTCGTAGAGACCGGCGAGCTGCTCGCAGGCCGCCTGGAACGCCCCGCCGGTGAGCGTTTCCGCCGCCCCAGCAAGCGCCGCCACATGGGCTACTTCGTCGGCGATGTGGACGCCATCTGCGACCGCGTGTACGCCCAGCTCAACAGCGAAGAGCCGCTGGACCCCTCCGTGGTGCGCCACGCAAAGTTCCGCCCCGCCTCGGGCACCGTCAGCTACGAGGAATCGCAGGTAGATGCCTTCCTGGACCGCTGCATTGAGCTGCTGCAGGATCTGCTCTAAAACGTTATGTGTTGAATCCCCCGCCCCGTACCAGGGTGGGGGATTCTTCTGCGCTGGGGCCTTCAACGCTGCGGCCTTCTGCGCTGAGGCTCATCTATACTGAGTCCTTCTACGTAGCGGCGAATCAGCGTGCCCCTGCGAAGCCGCGAGCTCATGAGACACTAGAACCATGAAGTTTGGATCCTCAGCACGCGTCGGCGGCAGCCGCGACCGCCTCACCGACGCCCTCACAGAACTCACCCGCGCACCGCAGCGCGTCACCCTCCTCGGCTCAACCGGCTCCATCGGCACCCAAGCCATGGAAGTCATCGACCACCTCGCCGCGCTCAAGGGCACCAGCGCCTCCGCCGACGACGCACCGCTGAAGGTCGTCGCCCTCTCCGCAGGCTCCCGATCCCTCGAACTGCTCGCACGCCAGGCAGTGCACGTGCGCGCCGAACTGGTCGCCACCAGCGGCACCACAGAAGACGCGCAGCGCCTGCGCGAACTCATCGAAGCGGCAGCCTCCGAAGCCGGCGTCACCGGCTATGCCCCGCAGATCGCTCACGGCGCCGAAGCATCCGTACAGGCGGCAGCACACCCGGCAGACACCGTCCTCAATGGCATCACCGGCTCCATCGGCCTGGAACCGACCCTCACCGCCCTCAACAGCGGCTACCGCGTGGCACTGGCCAACAAGGAATCCCTCATCGCAGGCGGCCCGCTCGTACGCGCCGCCGTCGACGCATCCCCCCTGAACACCCCCATGGTGCCTGTCGACTCCGAACATTCCGCCCTCGCGCAGGCGCTCGCCTCCGGAACCGATGCAGAAATCGACCGACTCATCCTCACCGCATCGGGCGGCCCGTTCCGCGGCTACAAGCGTGAACAGCTGCACGACGTGACCCCCGCGCAGGCACTCGCACACCCCACCTGGGACATGGGCCTGGTCGTCACCACCAACTCGGCAACCATGGTCAACAAGGCACTCGAAGTGCTTGAGGCGCACCACCTGTTCGGCGTGGACCTGGACCGTATCGACGTGGCGGTTCACCCGCAGTCCATCGTGCATTCCATGGTGCAGTTCGTGGACGGCTCGACCATCGCGCAGGCATCCCCGCCGAGCATGGTTCTGCCCATCGCGCTGGGTCTGACCTGGCCGCACCGCATCCCCGGCGCCGTGCCCGCCTGCGACTGGTCGAAGGCTGCATCCTGGACTTTTGAGCCGCTGGACGAGGAAGCATTCCCCGCCGTGCGCATGATCAAGGACGCCGGTAAGGTCGGCGGCACCCACCCGGCAGTGTTCAACGCCGCCAACGAGGAGGCCGTGGCGGCATTCCACGCGGGCGCGATTCGCTTTACCGATATTGTCGATTCGGTGGCGCGTGTGCTGGAGGAGCACACCGGCAGCGCTGAGGCTGTTTCTGACGCTGATTTGACGCTGGAGGCTGTGCTGAACGCGGAGCGTTGGGCTCGCGTTCGTGCGAATGAGCTGCTGGGTATGACCGGACGCTAAATCGCTTTTGAGGGCGGTACTTGCCCCCGGATTGGGACTTGGAGGGGTGGTGTTTGTTCTCGCTTCGCTAGTTGGGACGGCACGCCGCATGTTTCCTCCGCGCCTACGCAGGGGCACCCGTCACCCGGACGCTCCGCCCCTCCTCGCTCCGCATCGGAGAGCGTCCGGGTGACACCCTGAGGGCGCTTCCGGAAAACACGGCGCGCCACCTCTGGTAGCCTAGCGTGCGTGGAGGGGCGGTGTCGTCCGAACGTGACATCAGGGTGCCCGAAGCGAAGCGAGGGCGGGTGCCCCTGTAGGAACGAGGACGAACACCCGTGCTCCCTTGCCTCCCCCTCCGGCCCATAGTAGGCTAGTGTTCAAAATATGTTCTCTCTAGGGCAAACAACGAAGAGCCCTCGAACGAGTGAACAAAGATGCAGCATATATTTCACGAGGAAGTGCACACCTATGCGTCGACAGAACACCCTACGAACCCTCGCCGGGGCTCTACTCCCGCTGACCCTGACGCTTAGCTCCTGCGCATCCGGGCAGCCCAGCGCCGACTCCTCGGCGTCCGCTAACACTGAGAAGGCGTATAGCGCCTCCAAGAGCCCCGATAGCCAAGCTATCGAAAAAGTAGAGAACCTCGCCTCACTTTCTGACAACGTTGCCCGTGCCTACCAGCGCTCCCTGAGCCAGTGCATGACTGAGCGAGGCTTCCCGAACTACAAGGTTCCTGCAGGAGAAACTGAACCCCCGCTGCTACAAACCGCTGGTTTCGAACCTCTCACCGTCGCGGATGCCCGCACTCGCGGATACAAAGAGCGCTACTCTTTGGTGACTGCTGAACTGGAAGAGCAGAGCCGTACTATGAGCGACGCTGAAATGCAGGCTCTTAACGGCACTGAAGGAAAGGGCGGTTGCCAGCAAGAAGCCACCCGCGCAGTCTTCGGCTCAGAGGAATCCCGCGCGACCATACGAAAGGTCTACATTACTGCGGTTCACTATCTTAACAACGACGCGATTACCAAAGACCTTGGGCCTGCCACCGAGAAGTGGGCACAGTGCATGAAAGAACGCTTCGGAGGCGACTACACGTCTCCGGATATGGCTCGCCTACAGTACCGCCAGAACAACCAGGACACCCACGAACTGGCGATCAACGATGCGACCTGCCGTGAAGCAACCGGGCTGGATGCCGAACAGCGAAAGATGGCTATCGCTTACCTGAGTTCTTTCCTCGAAAAGGAGCAGGGTCTCATCGAACAGGTGACCACGATTAAGAAAACTGCTGAAGAAAACGCCCGAAAGATTCTGAGTTAACCCTCCGGACTAATCAGACCGGACTATCCAGACCGGACTATCCAGAACAAGCGTACAGAGTAGCTGCAACAGCTACACCTCGTCACAGCGTATTGTGCCCGGCACGTATCCCCGTGCCGGGCATAAACTAACCCCACACGGCATCGCCGCCCCTAAGCCCAAACGGCACAGACAGTAGCGTTCCCGTACGCGCACCCAAAGAAGGGACACCATGAGCGCCACCCCCACCCGCCAGAAGAAAACCCTCTGGCTCTACGGCATTATCGCCCTGCTCATCATCATCACCGTCGGTACGCTCATCAGCGCCCAAAACATCAAAACCACCGCCCAAAAAGACGCGGAAGCGGCACCCCCGGACCCCTCCACCATCACCGCCACGGTCACCCGCGAAAAACTGCGCACTACCGTGCCCCTGACCTGCACCGCGAACTACGCCACCTCAACCCCGCTACGCTACAGCGGTGAAGGGCAGTACACCGCAATCACCATCAAACATGGTGACACCGTCGGCAACGGCACCCTCATCGCAGAAGTCAACGGTGAACCTCTCATCACCCTCACCGGCGGCTTCGCGCTCTACCGCGACCTCAAACTCGACGACAGCGGCCCCGACGCCGCACTCCTCAACGAGGCACTGACTGCCATGGGACGTCAGGGCCCGCAGCCCGCGCGCATCACCGAAGACACCTACGAGGCTCTCAACAACCTCCTCGACAGCCTCGGCTACGCGCACGTCAAGACTGACCAGCCTATTCCCGCCCGCTACTTCCTTATCATCAACCGTGCCGGACTCGTCACCGGCAACCCCCGCGCAACCGGCGCTATCGCAGATGGTCCCGTAGCCACCATCGCAGAAGGTAGCAAGACCCTCAGCTGCACCGGAACCACCGGCAGGCTCACCCCCGAAGCCCGTAGCGGCCAGAAGGTAACCGTGCCCTCCCTCAGTGATACTGAGTACGTCGCAACCCTCGGATACAAGAACACCACCGAAGCCGCCGGTGCCGCAGGCAACAGCCAGGCCGGTCGCCAGGCCAATGGTGCAGAAGGCGCGGCTGGCTCCAACCTCAAGGGCGCAGCCGGCGCGGCTGGAAGCACCGAAGGGGAACGTATCCTCACTCTCGACGTAGGGGATAAGGCGGACAGCCTCCGAGGCGCCGTCAACGCGGAACTCACCCTCGAAGAAACCCCCGAAGCGCACCTGGTCGTACCCTCATCGGCGCTCTACACCCGTGACGGACAGACCCGAGTCATCGTGCTCGGTCCCGAAAGCTCCAACGGATCGAAGGCACGTGAAGAACGCGAGGTAACCGTTACCGTCATCAGCAACGCCAACGGCAAGAACGCCGTCACCGGTGACCTGCACGAAGGCGATAGCGTCAAAATCATGCGCGAGAAAAAGTAGGGAGTAGCCATGACTGACTCCAGCGCTGCTCACGCGCACCCACCAGCCTATAGCGTCGATATTCAGGGAGTGTCCCAGCACTTTATGCAGGGTGACACTCGAATTGACGTGCTCAAAAATATTGACCTGAAAGTCCGCTACGGAGAAGTCGTCGCAATCCTGGGACCGTCCGGCAGCGGCAAATCAACCCTGCTGAACATCCTCGGTCTGCTCAGCACGCCCGCCTCCGGCAGCTACCTGCTGGACGGTACAGACACCGCAACCTTCAACGCGGCACAGCGAGCTGAAGCGCGCCTGGACAGCATCGGTTTCGTCTTCCAGGCGTTCCACCTCATCGAGCATAAGAACGTGTACCGCAACGTTGAGCTACCGCTCATCTACCGTGGTGTCCCCAAGGCAGAACGAGCGCAACGGGTTGCGGATACTCTCGCCCTGCTGGGGCTGAGCCACCGAACGGATGCACCCATCACCACTCTCTCAGGCGGTGAAAAGCAGCGTGTGGCTATTGCTCGTGCGCTCATTGGGGAACCGGCGTTGCTGCTCTGTGATGAGCCGACCGGCTCGCTGGATGAAGAGCTCACCCGTGAAGTTATTGACCTGCTCCGCGAATGTACGGGTGACCAGCAAAGCACGATTGTGATTACCCACGACCCGCTCGTGGCGGAGCACTGCGACCGGGTGCTACGTATGCACGAGGGGCAGCTCATCGAGCAGGATGCACCGCGGCAGGAAGAAACGACCGCCCGCGCGTCTCTGAACCTGCCTAGTTTTGCTGAGGAGCAAACATCTAAGCCGCAGGGCAGTGGTCGTGCACCTTGGGCGCTCGCCTCCCTCAAAGAAGCTTGGGACGCTACCGTGCACCGGGTGAGGCGCAATATCTTCACCATGCTTGGTGTGGTTCTAGGTATCGCTTCGCTCGTGCTGACCGTTGGTCTGACCGCCACCATTTCTGGGCAGCTGGCTGACAGCTTCGACATTTTTAGGGCTAAGCACCTGACGATAAGCTCGACCCGAACCGAACCCATGAGCCGGGCTGAACTATTGAGCCTGGCAGCAAGCGAGAACTACCGGCGTGTTAGTCAGCTGAACGGAGTAACCGGTACCGCGCTGGTGGATCAGCTGGATGAATCCACCGATATTCAGCGCGGTCCCGACAACTTTGGCGAGCGCGGTGCTAACGTGACGGCAGCCGTCCTTGCGGCAACGCCCAGCATCTTTAGCGTGCAGGGTCACGAGCTGGTGTGGGGTCGTACCTTCGATGAGGGGCACCTGGAGCGTAACGATAAGGTTGCGGTGCTCAGCGAAAGCGTGATGCGCCAGCTTGCGCTGCCCTATAGCCCCGGGGTCACGGTTTATATTCACGATGAGCCGTACACCGTCATCGGTGTGGTGCGGGAGAATCCCTCGCTGACTCTTTCGTACGGTTCGGTCTACCTGCCTCTGGGCGCGAAGCCTGGCGCCGATGCTGAAGAAGCACAGCCCGCTGCCGGTGGTGGTGGCGCTGCGGCGCAGACCGGTAAGCGTTCCACTCAGATTGTGGTGAGTACTGTTGCCGGTGCCGCAAACCAGATTGCGGAGGAAGCACCGTACGCGCTCTCGCCGGAACGCCCCGCGCTGTATAGCGTGAGTGTTCCGCCGGAGCCGAAGACCCTTCGCGAAGCCGTCGACCAGCAGCAGCGCACCATGCTTCTTGCCATGAGCGTTATTACCCTCGTGATTGGTGCAATGGGCATTATGAACACGTTCCTGGTTGCGGTGATGGAGCGTCGCCGTGAGGTGGGTTTGCGTCTGGCTATTGGTATGCGCCCTTCGGGTATTCTGCTGCAGTTCTCGGCGGAGGCGCTACTGACCGGCATCCTGGGCGCTGTGGCTGGTATTGTGCTGGCGGTTAACGGCATCTCGATTGTGTCTTTGATGAACCGTTGGACGCCGATTATTAGTGCCGACACTATTCTGCTGGGTTTGGGTGCTGGCGCGCTGGTTGGCGTGTTGGCTGGCCTGTACCCGGCGGCGAAGGCTTCGCGTATTGATCCGGCGCAGACCCTGGCGGCAGGCTAGTCGCGTTGAGTAGGTGTTGAGGGGCGGTGTCGTCCGGAAGAGACATCAGGGTGCCCGAAGCGAAGCGAGGGCGGGTGCCCCTGTAGGAACGAGGACGAACACCGCACCTCCACGCGCACGCTAGGCTACCGGAGATGGCGCGCCGTGTTTTCCGGAAGCGCCCTCAGGGTGTCACACGAACGCTCTCCGCAGCGAAGCAAGGAGAAAGCGGAGCGTCCGGGTGACGGGTGCCCCTGCGTAGGCGCGGAGGAAACATGCGGCGTGCCGTCCCAGCCAGCGGAGGAAGGGTATAGCGTACCCACCCACACCGTCCTGCATCGTCACATGAGGCGGGGGAGGGCGCCTTCACAGGCTAAGCGAGTATCCTAGAAGCTTCGTATCCCCGAACCGAAACGAGAAAAAGCGTGGAAATCCTGCTGTACGCTGTGGGCATTATCCTCATGGCAATCGCTATTGCCGTCTCGATTGCCCTGCACGAGGTGGGGCATCTGGTGCCCGCAAAGCTGTTCAATGTGCGCGTCCCGCAGTACATGATTGGCTTCGGTAAGACCGTGTTCTCTTTCCGCCGCGGCGAGACTGAGTACGGTTTCAAGGCGATCCCGCTGGGCGGTTACATTTCGATGATTGGCATGTACCCGCCGAGCCCTGCGGAGGTGAAGGAGCACCATGAGGAGGGCCATTCGGGCAGTACCAGCCCGTTTGCGTCCTTGGCTGAGGAGGCGCGTGCAGCGGATGCTGAGCGTCTGAAGCCCGGTGATGAGGACCGCCTGTTCTATAAGTTGCCGGTGCTCAAGCGCATGGTGATTATGCTGGGTGGCCCGACCATGAACCTGCTGATTGGTGTGGTGTGTACTGCTGTGCTGATTTGTGGTTTTGGTACGGCGCAGGTGACGAATAAGGTGTCGGCGGTGTCTGAGTGCGTGCCGAGCGTGAATGTCACTCATGATTCGATTAGCTATGGCGAGTGTACGGATAAGTCCACTCCGTCGCCGGCGAAGGCTGCCGGTGTGCGGGTGGGTGACCGTGTGGTTGCCGTGAATGGTGCGTCGACGGGTTCGTGGGAGGCCGTGTCTTCGGCGATTCGTGCGGCGGGTTCTCACCCGAGCACGTTGACGGTGGAGCGTAATGGTCAGCGTCTGGATTTGTCGGTGACTCCGGTTGAGATGATTCGCCCGGTTTCTGATGGTAAGGGCCAGTATGTGCGCGCTGAGGACGGCTCGATTGCGACGACTCGCGGCGGTTTTGTGGGTGTTTCGCCGTCGAGTGAGTTGGTGCCCGGTTCTATTACTGAGGTGCCTGCGATGGTGGGCGATACGCTTGCGCGTGTGGGTTCGTCGATGTTGTCGTTGCCGCAGCGTGTGTGGGAGTTGACGGTGACTTTGGTGACTGGTGGTGAGCGTAGTGCCGAGTCGCCGGTGTCTGTGGTTGGTGTGAGCCGTATTGCCGGTGAGGTGACGGCTACTGACCGTATTGATGTGAAGGCGAAGGCTGCGATGTTGGTCTCGCTGGTGGCGAATATGAATTTGATGCTTTTTGCGTTTAATTTGATTCCGCTTCTGCCTTTGGACGGTGGCCACGTGCTGGGCGCTGTTTGGGAGGGTGTGCGTCGTTTCTTTGCGCGTTTGACTGGGCGTAAGGATCCGGGTCCGTTTGATCCGGTGAAGTTGCTGCCGTTGACGTATGCGGTGGCGGGCGCGTTTATTGTGATGTCTATCATTCTGATTGTGGCGGATATTGTTAAGCCCATCACCCTGTTTTAGCGTGTTGTTGCGCGCGGTAAGGGTACCCGTATTAGTGGTTTCTTTCGCGTCAGTGGCACAATAAAAAGTTGAACGAAGGATGCGTCGTACGTCTTTCACAACCCATGTATGGAGGAAAACCTTGTCGGTCAGCCTTGGTATGCCGAAGCCCGCTCCCGCGGTTCTGTCCCCGCGTCGTAAGACCCGCCAGTTTAAGGTGGGTTCTGTCGGTGTTGGTTCTGAATCTCCGATTTCGGTGCAGTCGATGACGACCACTAAGACCCACGACATTGGCGCGACTCTGCAGCAGATTGCTGAGTTGACCGCTGCCGGTTGCGATATTGTGCGTGTGGCGTGCCCGACTGATAAGGATGCGGAGGCTCTGCCCATTATTGCGAAGCAGTCCCGTATTCCGGTGATTGCTGATATTCACTTCCAGCCGAAGTACGTGTATGCGGCTATTCAGGCTGGTTGCGGTGCTGTGCGTGTGAACCCGGGTAATATCCGCAAGTTCGACGACCAGGTGAAGGAAATCGCTCAGATGGCTTCGGACCACGGCGTTTCTCTGCGTATTGGTGTGAATGCTGGTTCGCTGGATAAGCGTCTGTTGGAGAAGTACGGTAAGGCTACTCCGGAGGCTCTGGTTGAGTCTGCTGTGTGGGAGGCTTCGCTCTTTGAGGAGCACGGTTTCCGTGATTTCAAGATTTCTGTGAAGCACAATGACCCTGTGGTGATGGTGGAGGCGTACCGTCAGCTGGCTGAGCGCGGTGACTGGCCCCTGCACTTGGGTGTGACTGAGGCTGGTCCGGCGTTCCAGGGCACTATTAAGAGCTCTGTGGCGTTCGGTACTCTGCTGTCGCAGGGTATTGGCGATACTATTCGCGTGTCGCTGTCTGCTCCTCCGGTTGAGGAGGTGAAGGTGGGCACCAAGATCCTGGAGTCGCTGAACCTTCGCCCCCGCAAGCTGGATATCGTTTCGTGCCCGTCGTGTGGTCGTGCGCAGGTGAATGTGTGGGAGCTTGCTGAGAACGTGACTAAGGGCCTGGAGCACATGAAGGTTCCGCTACGTGTTGCCGTGATGGGTTGCGTGGTGAACGGTCCGGGTGAGGCTCGTGAGGCTGACCTGGGTGTGGCGTCCGGTAACGGTAAGGGCCAGATTTTCGTGAAGGGCGAGGTCATTAAGACTGTGCCTGAGGATCAGATTGTTGAGACTCTGATTGAAGAGGCGACCCGTATTGCTGCTGAGATGGAGGCTTCGGGCGAGTACGTTCCCGAGGGTTCCCCGGCTGTTTCGGTGAGCTAGTTAGCTTTTGTGCGCGGAGGCGCCCTGGTGAGGGCGCCTCCGCGCTTTTCCGGTTATGTCCGGTTATGGTGGTGGCAGGCTTGGTGCTTGCCGCTGCCGGTTGTGGCCGCAGGATCCGGCTGCTTTTTCGGGGGCGCGTGTCCCCGTGTTTTCACTTAATTTTTTTGTCGCTCATTCTCTATCACTCAACAGGTCATGTTCACTCTTTTTTCTCGCCGCCGTAAGGCTAATCGTGCCCGGCGTGCTGATGTTTCGTCTGCTGCTGTTTCGTCGATGGGTTCTTCCCCTATGCCTGATCGCGTGAAGGAACACGTTTTTGCTCTGGACGCTCGGTGGTGCGATGAGTTGGAGGAGGTCCTGTTCAGTGACCCGGTCCCGAATCTGTACCCTATTGAGCATTATTTGGCGTGTCCTCTTCCGGTGAGGGCACCGAGTATTCCGCTGCACTACTATCAGGGTTTTGTGGGTTGTGAGCGCGATGGGCAGTTGTGCTGTGTGCTGCTGTTGGGTTCGAACGTGGTGCCGGTGCGTCTGTGCGGTGCCGCTATTGAACATGATGTTGCCGAACATGTAGAAGCCTCTGATGCCCCCACCCTGGACGCCCCCACCTTGGATGCTACAGCGCTCACGCATCGTGACGCGCTGGCTCAGCTGCTATTGCAGGTGGGTTCTCGCCTGGATTCCATGTTCGGTGAGAGCACCTTCGTGATGCCCCTGTGGACGCGCATGCAGGAGCTGTGCGAGCAGGGCCGGGGCGGTAAGAGCCCGCTACTGCAGATGCTGCAGCCGAGCCTGCGTGACGGTTGTGATCACCGTGCGCGGGTTCTGTCGGAGCGTCCCAATCAGTCGCTGCTGTATCTGCCGCCGGAGAAGGACCTCGCCCGCTTCTACGAGGCGGAGCTTCCTGAGCTGCCGGCGCACCTGCCCGCGCCTCTCAAACCCGTGCCCATCAAACCCGAGCCCCTCAAGCCGGGGCAGAGCCCCGCCGGCGCTTCCCAACTCGGCGGTGAGGCTGCCGGGTATGCGCGCCTCGCCACCTCCGCGGACCTGGGGGAGCTTCTGCCCGCCGCGGCCGCCATGTTCACCGAGGAGGTCGGCTTCGACCCGATTGCCCGCTACGGTGACGGTTACGCGGCGCGCCTGCGCACGCTCATTGCCGGCCAGCGCAGCGCCATTGTCACCGATGTGAATGGGCGGGTTATCTTCAAGGCGGATGCGGGCATCGTGAACCTGGACGCCGCGCAGGTGCAGGGCGTGTGGCTGCATCCGGACTACCGCGGCTACGGTCTGGCCAAGCCGTTCTTTGCCGCTGCCGCGCAGGTTCTGCAGCACCGCTACCCGCACTTGAGCCTGTACGTGAACGACTACAACGCCCGTGCTCTTGCCATGTACCGGGGGACCGGTTGGGAGCAGATTGGGCAGTTCTCGACCATCATTTTTGAGCGCTAAACACGCCGAACCCTAAAACGCTATAAAATTAAAGACGACTGTGCCTATTTACGGCTCACCCGGTGAGCCTCGGGCACCCTACCTAAACCTATCGACCTTTCAAGGAGAATCGTGGTACTTCGCCTTTCCAACCTCTTCGTGCGCACTCTGCGCGAGGACCCCGTAGACGCTGAGGTCGCCAGCCACAAGCTGCTGGTCCGCGCCGGTTACATCCGCCGCGCAGCCCCCGGCGTGTACACCTGGCTTCCCCTGGGCCTGAAGGTACTGCGCAAGGTCGAGAACATCATCCGCGAAGAGATGGACGCCATCGGCGCGCAGGAAGTTCACTTCCCCGCACTGCTGCCCCGCGAACCCTACGAGGCAACCAACCGCTGGGATGAGTACGGCGATAACCTCTTCCGCCTCAAGGACCGCAAGGGTGCGGACATGCTGCTGGCACCCACCCACGAGGAAATGTTTACCCTGCTGGTGAAGGACCTGTACTCCTCCTACAAGGACCTGCCGGTTTACCTGTACCAGATTCAGACCAAGTACCGCGATGAGGCGCGCCCCCGCGCGGGTCTGCTGCGCGGCCGCGAGTTCATCATGAAGGACTCCTACTCCTTCAACATTGACGATGAGGGCCTGAACGAGGCGTACATGGCGCACCGTGCCGCCTACCAGCGCATCTTCGAGCGCCTGGGTCTGGAGATTGTCATTGTGACCGCACAGTCCGGCGCGATGGGTGGCTCCCGCAGTGAAGAGTTCCTGCACCCGACCCCCATTGGTGAGGACACCTTCGTGCGTTCCGCGGGTGGCTACGCGGCAAACGTTGAGGCCGTGACCACCGTGGTTCCCGAGGAAATCGAAATCACCGAGGACACCCCGGCGGCAATCGTTCTGGACACCCCCGACTCCGCCACCATTGAGACCTTGGTGGAGCGCATGAACGAACTGCACTCCGAGGTCACCGGCGGCACCCTGGAGGCTTCGCAGACCCTCAAGTGCTTCGTGGGCACCGTCATCACCCCCTCCGGCGAGCGTAAGGTCTTCGCCGTGGGCGTTCCCGGCGACCGTGCCGTGGACCTGGGCCGTGTTGAGGTCAACATCGGTGCCCTGCTGGGCATCGGCGGCGAGGTCGAGGTTGAGGCAGCCAGCGAAGAGGACCTGAAGGCATACCCGCAGCTGGTCAAGGGCTACATCGGCCCCGGTCTGAGCCTGGATGCGCCCCTGCTCGGCGCGCACACCGAGGATGAGGATGCGGTGGCTTCTGTAACCGGCATTCCCTTCTTCGTTGACCCCCGCGTGGTGCGCGGTACCCGCTGGGTGACCGGCGCGAACGAAGAGGGCAAGCACGTGGCGAACCTGGTCTTCGGCCGCGACTTCACCGCCGACGGCGTGATTGAGGCGTGCGAGGTGCGCGAAGGCGACCCGGCACCGGACGGCTCCGGTGAGCTGGTGGCAGCCCGCGGCATCGAAATGGGCCACATCTTCGCCCTGGGCCGCAAGTACGCTGAGGCACTGGGACTGAAGGTTCTGGACCAGAACGGCAAGCTGCAGACCGTGACCATGGGCTCCTACGGTGTGGGCGTGACCCGCGCACTGGCCGCTATCGCCGAGGGCAACCACGACGAGAAGGGCCTAATCTGGCCGCGTAACCTGGCACCGGCAGACGTGCACATTGTCATCACCGGCAAGGACGCAGCATCCCACGAGTACGCTGAAGAGCTCAGCGCATCCCTGGAATCCGCTGGCCTGCAGGTCATGCTGGACGACCGCCCGAAGACCAGCCCCGGCGTGAAGTTCGGCGACGCCGAGCTGCTGGGTGTGCCCACCATCCTGGTGATTGGTCGCGGCTTCAAGGACGGCGTGCTCGAGCTGAAGGACCGCCGCAGCGGTGAGGCTCGCGAGGTGTCCGTGGAGAACGCGGTGGCTGAGGTCATCGCTGAGGTACGCGGCGCCTAAGGCACGCCACCAGCCCGCAAAGACGTAAAACCGCCGCCACCCGCCCCCCCTCCTAAGAGGTGGGGCGGGGCAAGTGGCGGAAGAATGAAAGAAGAGAACTATGGCATATAAGCCGAAGCGTTCTGGCGCTAAGAAGAGCGCCCCGAATGCGCGCGCTCGCCGTGCCGCATCCCGCGTGGCGAATGGTGTGAACACTCCCCGCGCTCGCGCTGAGCGTGAGCCCGTGGTGGAGGTACCGGTGCGCGTGGGTACCCGCGCGATCCGTGAGGAGGAGGTTGCCGAGGCGATTGCCCCGGTGATCTCCGAGTTCTCGCTGGTGCTGGAGGGCCTGAAGATTTCGGGCCCGGCGGCGAACCGTACGGTGAAGATTACGGTGGACTACACCGCTGAGCGTACCGATTCGCTGTCGCTGGATTCTCTCGCGGAGATTTCCGGTGCGATTTCGAGCGCCCTGGACCGTGCGGATGAGAACGACGAGTTCTTCCCCTACGAGCTGGAGGTGTCCTCGCCGGGTGCTACCCGTGCCTTGACCGAGCGCCGCCACTGGGAGCGTGCCCGCACCCGTCTGATCGCGGTCACCGCACCCGACGGCACCGAGTATCTGGCACGTCTGCACGAGGTGCAGGATGACGGCCCGGTGCTGGCTCGTAAGAAGAACACGAAGAAGGGCCAGAAGGAGTCCTACCACGAGCCGAGCTTGCTCCCGTGGGAAAATATTGCTTCTGCTCACGTCGAGATTGACTTCAATTCGCCCGCTGAGCCGGTAGAATAGAGTTATTAAAGCTTCAGGCACGGGGTGTTCCGTGCCAGGTATATACCGTTCGGGAGCCGGGGCGCGTTGAGCGTCCCGGCGCCGTGCTAACTGGGAAAGGCTGAAAAGCGTGGAGGATATTAAAACTATTGACCTGGGCGCACTGCGCGCATTGGCGAAGCAGCGCTCTCTCGTCATGGAGGAGCTCTTCACCCTGGTTGAGAACGCCCTGCTGCTCGCGTACATGAAGCAGCCCGGCGCTATTAAGGGCTCTCGTGCCGTCATCGACCGTACTACCGGCGAGTTCGTCATTCTGGCTCCTGAGCTTGATGAGGATAACCAGAAGATTGACGAGTTCGACGATACCCCGAACAACTTTGGCCGTATCGCTGCCGCAACCGTACGTCAGGTGCTCTCGCAGCGTCTGCGTGACGCTGAGGACGCATCCGTTCTGGGCGAGTTCAAGGACCGTGAGGGCACCCTGGTGTCCGGCGTGATTCAGCAGGGCAACAACCCGCGTATGGTTCAGGTTGACCTGGGCACCGTTGAAGCTGTTCTGCCCAGCAACGAGCAGGTTCCGGGCGAGAAGTACCCGCACGGTACCCGCCTGCGCGCCTACCTGGTTGAGGCTCGCCGCGGCCCCAAGGGCCCCTCGATTGTGGTTTCTCGTTCGCACCCGAACCTGGTTCTGCGCCTGTTCGAGCACGAGGTTCCCGAAATCTCTGAGGGCCTGGTTTCCATTAACTCCATCGCACGTGAAGCTGGCCACCGCTCCAAGATTGCTGTGTCCGCGAAGAACCCGACCATCAACGCTAAGGGCGCCTGCATCGGCGATATGGGCGCCCGCGTGCGCGCCGTGGCAGCCGAGCTGAACGACGAGAAGATCGACATTGTTGACTACTCGACCGACCCGGCAACCTTCATTGCTGCGGCGCTGTCCCCGGCTAAGGTCACCGAGGTAATCATCGCGAACCCGCGCGAGTACTCCGCCCGTGCCGTGGTGCCGGATGACCAGCTATCCCTGGCCATCGGTCGCGAGGGTCAGAACGCCCGCCTGGCCGCGAAGCTGACCGGCTGGCGCATCGACATTCTCTCCGAATCGAAGTACGCCCAGGTGCGTGCCGAGGAGGAGGTCGCCGCGCGCGTGGCTCGTAGCCTGGCTGAAGAAGCTTCCGCTGAGAAGGCAATTGAAGAAGCAACAGAAGAGTCCGCACAGGACGCTGAATAAGCATTAGCCCCGGTGAGGGGCGTATCCCGCGGCATATCCTTTTGATGCAGGCGCAAGAGATCGGGCAGTAACGTGCCCGGTGTTCTTGCGCCTGCGTCACAGTTTTGCCCATGATTCTTAAAAACGGGATACACTATTAAGATGTGCCGGTGTGTAACCGGGCGCTTTAACGCGCCCTCGCATACACCGGATGGAGCATCACGAATGTACTGCGAACGCGGTTCTACACACGTTAGAGAGGGGAGAGGACCATGAGCGATCACGACCTCACCGCAACCTCCGAAGCGTTTGAAGGACCGGTCCGCACCTGCATCGGATGCCGTGCCCGCGATGAACAGCGCAACCTGCTGCGCATCGCCCGCACACCCGTCACGTCTGCTACCGAGCAGGCGGACACCCCGCCCTATCAGCCCGATACGGCGGGAACTATGCCCGGACGAGGCGCTTGGATCCATCCGAGCGAAAAGTGCGTAGCCGCTCTGCAGAAAAAGAACGGTCTGGCACGCGCCTTCAAAAAAGCGGTCCCTGCAGCCCAGCTGCAGGCGTGCTGTGAGCAGATTCGAGCCGTTATTGCGGACTCGACCCCCTCGTAGACGCTTTTCGGGTATATGCCCTCTGTAAGTCAACGAGTTTGACGACTTCTTATCTGAAAGCGAGTCAGAAAACTGATGGATATCTAATGAGTGCCGCGAAATGAGTACCCTTTCGTGCTCACCCACCGGCAATTTCACGAATTGGCGCGCCTTCGGGCGTGCACCCCGTAAACATTAGTGTCCGCACCATTCCCGGTGCGGACCGGGAATGGAGAAAATTTGGCTCAGCCTCGAGTACACGAGTTTGCTAAAGAAGTAGGCGTACCTTCCAAGGAAGTTATCGCCAAGCTCAAGGATATGGGCGAGTTCGTTAAGAGCTCCTCTTCCACCCTGAACCCCATGGTTCTGAAGAAGCTGCGCGCGGAATTCCCCGCCGCAGCCGCTAAGCCTGCCGCAAAGGCAGCACCCGCAAAGGCCGCACCCGCGGAGTCGGCAGCTAAGCCGGCACCCAAGCCCGCAGCGGCTAAGCCCGCCGCTAAGCCTGCGGCAACCCCCAAGCCCGCAGCGGCAAAGCCTGCCGCTAAGCCGGCACCCAAGCCTGCAGCTAAGCCCGCAGCAGCTGAGAGCGCAGCTCCCAAGCCTGCAGCAGCTAAGCCCGCCGCAAAGCCGGCAGCAGCACCCAAGCCCGGCGGCCCCCGCCCGGGTAACAACCCCTTCGCATCCCAGCAGGGCATGGCACGCCCCGAGGCTGCACCGAAGCCGGCAGCTCCCAAGCCTGCCGCTCCGAAGCCCGGCCCCAAGCCCGGTCCTCGCCCCGGTAACAACCCCTTCGCATCCCAGCAGGGTATGAAGCGTAACGGCGGCGACTCCCAGCGTTCCGGCGGTCCCCGTCCGGCACGTAACGGTCGTCCCGGTGGCAACGGTGGCGCACGCCCCGGCGGTAACGGCGGTCCCCGCCCCGCAGGTGGCGCCCGTCCCGGTGGTAACGGTGGCCCCCGTCCGGCAGCTGGCGCACGTCCCGGTGCACCCCGTCC
>ERZ772908.2-NODE-2-length-159398-cov-21.2465_pt1 | contig 159398 bp, 110 predicted proteins | sample MGYA00512121_ERZ772908 | MGnify/ENA primary metagenome ERZ772908 (study PRJEB29015, sample SAMEA2738084) | human oral metagenome | biome: human oral; feature: human-associated habitat; material: saliva | place: China | collected 2264 ... | reverse complement strand
AGCGCCTCCGCGAGGATTGCGTTCTTGAAGTCCGGGATGTAGAGGGACTCGTTGGCGCTGTGTGCGCGGGTGTCGGGGTCTTCTACGCCGGTGACGAGGATTTGTGCCTGCGGGAAGACGTCCTTCAGGTCGGAGATGAACGGGATGGAGCCGCCCATGCCGGTCTGTACGGGTTCGACGTCCCATGCGGCGCGCATTGCGTCGAGGGCGGTCTGTGCGCCGTCTGCGTCGACTTCGGTGGCGAAGGGCATGCCGGAGTCAACGGGGGTGTAGTTCGCCTGTGCGCCGTGGGGTGCGTGTGCCTTGATGTGTTCGGCGAGTGCGCGGTGTGCGTTTTCGGGGTTGTCGCCGGGTGCTAGGCGGGTGCTGATGCGTGCGCGGGATACGACGGCGAGGGTGTTGGAGGAGGTTGCGATGGAGGGGATGTCCATGCCGATGACGGAGATTGCCGGCTGGGTCCACAGGCGGGAGGCGACGCTACCGGTGCCTGCCAGGGGTACGGTGTCGAGGATGCCGGAGTCGTTGCGGAAGTCTGCTTCGGCGTATTCGAGTTCGGGTTCGGGGGCGCGGTGCAGGCCTTCGACGGCTACGGCGCCGGTGGCGTCGTGCAGGGTGGCAATGAGCTGTGCCATGAGGGTGTGGGCGTCGAGCATGGGGCCGCCGAACATGCCGGAGTGGATGGCGTGGCTGCCGACGCGTACTTCGATGTCGCCGGATGCGACGCCGCGCAGGCTGGTGGTCAGTGCGGGTACGCCGGCGCGCCAGTTGGCGGAGTCTGCGACGACAATGTAGTCGGCGGACAGTTCTTCACGGTAGGTGTTGAGGAAGGAGACGAAGGAGGGCGAGCCTGCCTCTTCTTCACCTTCGATGAAGAGCTTCACGCCGAGCTTGAAGTCCTCGCCGAGAGTTTCGTTGAGGGCTGCGAGCGCGGCGAGGTGCACGAGGATGCCTGCCTTGTCGTCTGCTGCGCCGCGGCCGTAGAGGCGGTCGCCCTTGCGGGTTGCGACGAAGGGTTCGGTGTCCCACAGGTCGAGGTTGCCGGCGGGCTGTACGTCGTGGTGGGCGTAGAGCAGGATGGTCGGGTAGCCTTCTGCGGCGGGGCGGGAGGCGATGACGGCGGGCATGCCCTGCTTTTCGGTGCCGTCTGCGGTGGTGTAGGTGGCGCGTTCGATGCGTACGTTGTCGAAACCTGCCTTGGTTGCGAGCGCGGCGACCGCCTCGGCGCTGCGGTCTACCTGGGTGAGGTCGTGCGATTCCCAGGCGATGGAGGGGATGGCGACGAGCTCGGTGAGGGTCTGCAGGGTTGCTTCGAAGTTTTTGGTGACGGCGTCGCGTAGGGCGCTGTGGTGGGTGAATTCAGTAGTCATGTTTCTACCTTACCCCCGTCTTGGCCCGAACCGCCGGGTGGTTGGGTTCGTTTCAGTTGCTGGTGTGGGCTTGTGGGGGCGGGTTTGGTGTGTGCCGTTCGGGTATGATGGGAGGGTGTTTGGTCGTAAGAAAGAGAAGGCTGAAGCGGAAGCTGTTCAGCCGCAGGTTGTAGAGGAGCCTCAGGCTCCGGTTAATCCGAAGTTCACCCCGAAGAAGGGCCGTCCTACTCCTTCGCGTAAGGAGCAGCAGGCGGCTCGTCGTCAGCCTCTGGTTGTTAATGACCGTAAGGAGGCGAAGGCTCGTGAACGTGAGGCGATGGCGAAGGCTCGTGAACGTCAGAATGATGCGTTGATGGGTGGCGATCAGCGTTACCTGCCCGCCGTGGACCGTGGTACGCAGCGCCGTTATATCCGTGATTATGTGGATGCGCGCCGCAATATTGGTGACGTCATGTTGTGGGTCATGCTGGTGGTCTTGATTATCTCTCTGTTCATCCCCGGTTTCCTCGGTACTGCTGAAGCTGCGGAGGGTTTCCAGCGTATTAGCTCGTACATTCTTTGGGCTCTGATACTTCTGTGGATTGGTGATTCCTGGATCATGTGGCGTGGCCTGAAGAAAAAGCTGATTGCGAAGTTCGGCGAGATGGAGCCTCGCTCCGGCATGTACACGTTTAACCGTGTGACGGTTCCTCGTCGTATGCGCCGCCCGGTTCCGATGGTGAAGTACGGCGAGTACCCGCGCTAAGTCGTTGGTGCCTTATAGGTGCTTGGGGAGAGGTCCTGAAGGTTCAGGCCTCTCCCCTATTTTTATGTTCTTACGCGAGAAGCCACATGTGTTTCGAGAAGCTACTTCTTTGGTGGCTTTTCGAAACACATGTGGCTTCTGGATATATGTATTGCGGCTAGAGGCCGGTACGGTTAGGCGTCGATTTGGGAGTAGAGAATCTGCCATGTGCCGTCGCGGTGTTCGAGGGCGAAGGTGTAGATTTCTTCTTCCTTGTCGCTGCTCCAGGTTTCTTGGCGGCCGTCGGGTTCCACTTCGGTGTGTTTGTCCCATTCGTGGCTGGTTTTCAGGTAGTAGGTTCGGCCGTCGTCGCTCCAGGGTATGCCTTCGGGTTCGAAGTGTTCGATGCCGTCGATGACCCATCCGCCGCGCTGGTAGAGCGCTTCTATTTCGCGATAGATTTTGAGTTCTCCGTCGTTTGAGGTGGAGAGGAATTCGCGTGCTTTGCTGTAGTCGCCGGTTTGGATGCCGTAGTTGGCCCATTGGTTCCAGGCGTCCATGGTTTTGAGGATGCCGTCGGGGGTCTTGTCGCGGTATCCGTTTTCGGGGGCGTTGGGTTTGGGGACGTTCTGGGCGGGGCCTTTGGCGTCTGCTTTGCGGTATTCGCCGCTACCGGCATTGTTGCCGGAGCTGCTGTTGATGGCAGGCGTGCCGGAGGCTGTGGATCCGTCTCCTGCAGTTGTGATGTCGTGCGGCACGCAGGCGGCGAGTAGGGTGCTGAGGCTGATGAGGGTGCCTCCGGTCAGTATTGAGCGGCGGTTCAGCATGTTGGGTTTCATGGTTGGTCCTCCACATCGTTGTAGTGCATGGTCTCCCGCTTATCTCCATTATGCGCAAGATGATTCATAAACGTATTATTGATTTTATTCTAGCCTCTAGCATTAGCAAATATTAAATTCCCTGCAAAGGGATATTTCACCAGAAAAATCTCAATATGTACATAAAACAAGGGGTGCTGTTTTAACTTCGTAACTAGACAAAACAGCACCCCCAATTCATTACATTATCCAATATTTACCATAATCAAACAAGATTATTTACTTTTTGAGTCATCGCCGCCATCAGTATCACTAAAGGCACGCGGAGACATCTTCCAAATGTTTCTATATCCATTTTCAGCCATTTCTTTAGCCCTGTCTTTAATATATTCATCAATTGATTTCTTGGGCGGCTCATTAGACGACTCATTAGGATTAGACCATTTTTCAATAACATTAAAAATGTTCTTCGATGATCCATAATAAACCTGTAAATCATTAATTTTTTTCGCTATATCCTTATTCTTTAATCTATTATTTACACTCCTTGGAATAAGCATAAGGTTACCAATTGAGTTTATAATATCTACCTGTTCATCAAGATTCTCATTCTTACTATGTGGGTATATATGTTCTATAGTGAGAGGATCTTCAATTGAGCCGTGAACATTAGGTTGATATTTTGACAATATATACCTAATGATCAAAGAACTTTCAGTGCCTTTTTCTGCATCAAAATACTCCCCTTCAACATAGCTCATCCGATCCTTCTCTGGCTTTAGAGTTCTCTTTTCTGCGTACCTCACCTGGGTAAAAAGTTTAACAAATTTATCCTCATTCACTTCTTGGGCTTTAAGCAATCGATTAAGTTCTGAAATTAGAATTTTAATCTTTTTACACACTTCACCCTGCAATTTATTTGCATCATCTAAATCAACAAATTCTTCATTTAATACATGGGATATACCTTTAACAGCGTTCTCATATGATTTAGTAAACGTATTGCCACTTACCTTCAAAAGAATATTGTATATAAAATGAAAATTCTCCAAATCTTTGAGAACCCCAGCAACGTACTTTAAATCAAGTATAGGTTTATCCATATTGGAAGGTGTGACAATAGCAAGGCGAAGAAGCAGATATGTAAATATTACATGCTGTCGGATCTTAAAAAACTTTAGGGCGCTTAGACTCTTTGCAACTTTCGCAAATTGTCCCTCTTTTTCTTTGTCACCTGCCGAAAAAATAGAATCATTATACATATAGTAACAATAGGGATCGTATGCCAAACGATATATTTTTGCTTCCTGCACCATAGAACCAACAAAACCCTGAATTTTTTTAACATCAGTCAATGAATCCTCATAGCATCTAAAAATATTCTTAGTTGTTATAGATTTTTGACCTTTAGGCTTTTCAAATGCATGAAGATATGCAAAGGCAATAAAAAACTTGTCTGGCTCAACATTAACATCTTGAAGTCCGGAAAAATTCAGGTAGTCACCAATTTCATAACTATTTTTATATTCTATAGATCCTTCTAAAATGTTATTTAGATTATTCCAGTCCATCAGGAACGATTCCATTGGTTTGCCATGTAGGCCTCGAATAATATGACTCTTAATGAGGTCAGAATTACTCAACTCCAAACCTCTATCATTTAGCGTCATAAAAATATTATACGCAGAATACATGTCATCCAATAGAATCGTGACATACCTAAGACTATCAATTTTATTCATTAAAACTTTTAAGTAGGTGTGCTTTTCTCCTTCCTCCCCAAATGTATTAATATTATTTTTTATATAATTAAAGAACTTATTATAAGCATATAAAATATTCTGTTGCCCTCCGCTGCTATTTTTGTTTGTGGATTTTTTTACTACAGAGTCAAGGTCACTCCGCAAATCTTTCCATAAACTGAAATTCCCCTTCGGACCCTTCAGTAAAACTTCTAATATGCGTACATCATCCGAAGTGCCTGTAGCACTGTATCCAAGTTTCGTGTATCTAAATTCCTCAATACTTCCTTCGCGAAAAATACCATTCCGACTCCTTGGATACAATCCATCACCTATGTCTTTTACGAGACCATCGAACTTCTCAATCTCAATCTCTAAATTCTTTTCTTCCTTAATATTAGGAATTTTATTCTTGTTTAATTTCTCATACTCCATAAAGGCAACGTCTCGTAAAGCACAAAGAAGTAGGAGTGTTGTAGTTATCCTTTGCTGTCCATCGATGATAGAAAGGCGACTCACATTAGCATCTTCATGACCATCACGGAAGCCATTATTATACAAAACAATCGCACCCATAAAATGAGAATTTGCTTTTCCTTTGGTTACCTTAACATTTTCTATATCCATAAGGAAATCATTTAAGTTACTGTCTTCCCACGAATAAGATCTCTGAAAATCTGGAACTTCATAGTATTTTTCATCATTCAATATTTCATGGAACAAACGCAAATCACTTGTAATTTTTTGGTCTGACAATTTAAACTCCTTTGAAAAAACAGTGTGTGATGGCGCAATCATCGGTGCTGCACCACTCTGATAGTACTATCGCTCCACGTCAGGGTGCAATCCACAACACACCAAACGCTAACAGAATCTCAAGTAAAACTTCGCCATTCCCCCCTACCAGCACAACCACCCCTTACACGTTGAGCAGGCACACAAAAGGGGCACCGCCTTCACCCCAATGGGTAGAGAACGGTGCCCCCTTTCAGCACGCCAAGTCAGCACGCCGAATCAGCATCCCGGGAGCATAAAGCCCCCTGCCTGTAAACCTTTTAGCGGCGAGCGCGGCGCAGCTTCACCAGGCCACGGTTAATGTGCGCCGCCCAGAGCGGACCCTCATACAGGAACGCGGTGTAGCCCTGCACCAGGTCAGCGCCAGCGTCCAGGCGTTCCTGCACATCCTCAGCGGTGGTCACACCGCCAACGGAGATGATGGCGAGGTCGTCGCCAATTTCGCGCTTGAGCAGGCGCAGCACCTCAAGGGAGCGGGGCTTCAGCGGCGCACCGGAAAGACCGCCGGCACCAATTTCCTTGACCTTGGTCATGTCGCTGGTCAGGCCCAGGCCGTCGCGGGCGATGGTGGTGTTGGTGGCGATGATGCCGTCCAGCTTCAGCTCTTTAGCCAGGGCTGCCACCTCGATAACGTCCTCATCGACCAGGTCCGGCGCGATCTTCACGGTCAGCGGTACGTGGCGGTTGGGGCATACGCGGTCTGCCTCTTCACGCACGGCGGCAAGTAGCGGGCGCAGCGACTCGATAGCCTGCAGGGTGCGCAGACCCGGAGTGTTCGGGGAGGAGACGTTGACGACCAGGTAGTCTGCCTGCGGTGCCAGGGTGCGGGTAGAAATCAGGTAGTCCTCGATAGCGTTCTCGAGCTCAACGACCTTGGTCTTGCCGATGTTCACGCCAATGACGGGGCGTACGGCGCCGCGGTATTCGGTTTCGAGGTCTGCGCGGGCGGCAGCAACACGCGGGCCTGCCGCTGCGGCACCGTCGTTGTTGAAGCCCATGCGATTGATGACCGCCTTATCCTCGACGAGGCGGAAGAGACGCGGCTGCGGGTTGCCCGGCTGCGCCTGACCGGTGATGGTACCGATCTCGACGTGGCCGAAGCCGATACCAGCCAGCGCGGCGATGCCCTTACCGCCCTTGTCGAAGCCTGCAGCCAGGCCGAACGGCGAGGGGAAAGTAATGCCCATGACGGTGGTTGCCAGTTCCGGTGCGGGCTGGAAGTACTTGCGCAGCGCGCGGGTGATGCCGACGTTGCGCAGGGTCTGAACGCCCCAGAAGCCGACGTGGTGTGCCTTCTCGGGGTCCATGCCCTTGAAGAAGATGTTGAAGAAGGTCGGGTAGATGCGCATTTGTTCTCCCTAGTGTTGGAGGGTGTGGGTGGTTTATGGGGCTACGAGCCGGGCGTGCCGGGTCTGTATGCCAGGGGCTACTTGTCGTTGGCGACGGCGTCGACAGCACCACCGTAGCGGCGGTCGCGGCGCGCGTACTCTTCGACAGCTTCCCAGAGGGTGCGGCGGTCAACGTCTGGCCAGAGCACGTTCATGAAAATCATCTCGGCATAGGCGCTCTGCCAGAGCAAGAAGTTCGAGATGCGCTGCTCGCCGGAGGAACGCAGGAACAGGTCAACGTCGGGCAGGTCGGGCTCGTCCAGGTACTTCTGGATGGTCTTTTCGGTAATGTTGCCGGGCTTGAGCTTGCCCGCCACAGCGTCCGCTGCGATAGCTGCCGCCGCGTCGGCAATTTCTGCGCGGCCGCCGTAGTTCACGCACATGGTGAGAGTGCAGACGGTGTTGTCGATAGTTTCGCGCTCGCAGTGTTCGAGCTCTTCGATGACGTTCTTCCACAGCTTGGGTCGGCGGCCAGCCCAGCGGATGCGCACACCCCAGGTCTTGAGGGTTTCCAGCTGACGCTGCAGCACCTCGGTGGAGAAACGCATAATGAACGCAACCTCGCTGGGTGAACGCTTCCAGTTTTCGGTGGAGAACGCGTAGGCGGTCACGTACGGGATGCCCATCTCGATAGCACCCGCAACAACGTCCAGCAGTGCCGCCTCGCCAGCACGGTGACCCTCGGTGCGGGGCAGGCCGCGTTCGTTCGCCCAGCGTCCGTTACCGTCCATGACGACGGCGACGTGCTGCGGAATGAACTTCTTCGGAATCGGCGGCGGGGTTGCCCCGGTGGGGTGCGCGGGCGGGGGTACGGGCTGGGTGCGTGCCATGTGTGCCTTTCTTCCCTGGCGGGTTCTCCCCCGGGGTCGTTTGCCTAGATATGCGCCAGAAATAAACGCTGGCGTGCTGTTAGCTATTTTACCGTGACATACTGCGCATGGGCGGGTGCTTCGGGGGTTATTTTGCGTCCTGGTTGGCCTATGTTTGAAGCACCGGCGTGCATCTAAACTATGCGGGCGGTTCTTTACAGCGCCGGTTTACGGTGCAGGGATCTCCGCTTCGAGGGCGCTCGCCGTTTTCAGAGGGTGTTCGAGCAGGTTCTGGGTGGTTTTCAGGTAGAGTCCCAGGATTTTGGAGGCAACCGGCACCGGTGCTGCGTCAATAGTCGCCCAGGCGCGCGGATCCGCCGATGCGGTAGCGAGCGCATAGCCGAGCTCTTCGGCACGCAGACCGGTCAGGGGCGTGTCGACGGCGGGTGCGCATTGGGGGCAGAGCGCGGTGTGGTGCCCGTAGGTGTGGGCGGTGTGGAAGGCAACGTACCTTCCGCTTCCACCTGCAGTGTTGGGGGCGTTGTCTGCGCCGGTATTTTCTGCTCGGCTATTTTCCGCACCCTGGCTATCGGGATTCACGAGCGGGTTACCGCATCGGGTGCAATTCTCACCGATGAGCGGCCAACCGGCGGCGTTCATGCTGCGCGCCAGGTAGCGGGTCAGAATCCTCTGCGGCACGTGTTGCCCGTGCGCGAGCGCGGCAAGCGCCCCATGGGTGAGAGTGTAAATATCGGCGGTGCTGTCAGTGTCTTTGGTGAGTGCTTCTGCCAGTTCGGCGATGGTGGAGGCGCACGTGTACGCATCGTAGTTAGCCATGATGGGTGCGGTGTAGGCGTGCAGGGTTGCCGCCTGGGTGATGGTGTGCAGGTTGGTTCTGCCGCGGCTGAAGGACAGGTCGGTGTGCATGAACGGTTCGAGTCGTCCACCGAATTTGGAGGTGGGTTTGCGTACGGCTTTGGCGACGGCGTGGGTGATTCCGCCGTCGCGGGTGAGCATGATGATGATGCGGTCGGTCTCGCCGAGTTTTTGGGTACGGAGGATCAGGGCGGCGTCGCGCCAGGTGCGGGGTTCGCTCACGGGTGTCTCCGTTCTCGGTGCATGCTCGGTGGATTCTCAGTAGGTGTTCGGCAACCGCTCGGTAGGCCCTGCGCTCAGTAGGCACTGGGGCAAGAGCCGTGCGGGTGTTGCGGGTACGGTTCGACCCCTGCCTCGTTACCCCGCGTAGGGGGTACCGGTCAGGGGTCGGTCCGTAACGTATGGGCGAGGCGCTATTTAGTCCTCGTACTCGATATCGTCGTCGTCTTCATCTTCTTCGTCGTCGACCAGTTCGTCGAAATCGTCATCGTCTTCGTCACCGTAGACGCTCAGGGGGGTGACCTCGTTGTAGGCTTCGAAGAGGGAATCTTCGTAGGCTTCGAAGGCGTTAGCGATTTCTACGTATGCCTCATCGACGGCGGGGTCGTGCTCGCCGGTTCGGTTAACGACGGCGGTCAGGTGCGCCTCCAGTGCGTCAAGGAGGCGGGTGAGTTCGGTGCGAGGATCAATGCTCATGCCTTTTATTTTACTACCTGTCTGACTATGGTGTGCGCCGGGCAGTCATACAGCGGTTTAAATGCGGAACTATGAACAGACACAGCGAACCCGCCGTCCCCAGGTCCCCACTCCTCAAGGGGGGCAGGTGCCGGGTGCGGCGGGTTCTTCTGTCGGTTAGCTCAGCTTGACGCTGCGCCTACTGAATGTTTGCTTCTTACGGGTTATGAACCCGAGCGAATTAGAAACCGAGGGATGCTGCGGATGCGCGGATTGCCTCAGCGGATGCCTTCAGCTGTGCCAGCTCAGCCTCGTTCATGGGAACCTCGAGCACGCGCTGGATGCCCTCACGGTTCACGATGGTGGGCAGGGACAGTGCAACGTCCTTGAAACCGTACAGCTCGCCTGCAATGGTGGTGGAGACGGGCAGCACTGCGTTCTGGCCGCCGAGGAATGCCTCAGCGATACGTGCGCCGGAGATACCGATTGCGTAGTTGGTGGAACCCTTGCCCTCGATAACCTTGTATGCTGCGCGCATAGCTTCGGTTGCGAGCTCTGCACGGACCTCTTCGGTGAAGACAGGCTTGCCGTCCTGCTCCCACTCGGTCAGGGGAACCATGCCGATGTTTGCTGCGGACCAGACGGGGAACTCGGAGTCGCCGTGCTCACCAACAACGTTTGCGTGAACGCTCTTGATGGAGACGCCAGCCTTGTTAGCAATCAGCCAACGCAGGCGGGAGGAGTCCAGAACGGTACCGGAGGACAGCACGCGGTTTGCGGGCAGGCCGGTGATCTTCTGAGCCACAACGGTGAGAACGTCACAGGGGTTGGTGACGAGCATGATGATCGCGTTGGGTGCTACGGACAGGATGTTCGGCAGCAGCTTCTCGAGGATTGCGACGTTTGCGCCTGCCAGCTCGAGACGGGGCTGGCCGGGCTTCTGGCGAGCACCAGCGGTGATGATGACCATGTCGCAGTCGCGCAGCAGTTCGATGTCGTCGCCACCGGTTACGGTTGCTTCGTGTGCGAACATTGCGCCGTGTGCGATGTCCAGTGCTTCAGCGTGTGCACGCTTGCCGTCGATGTCGTACAGGACGATTTCGTCTGCGGAGCCGCGGACCATAGCTGCGTATGCGGTTGCGCTACCGACGCCGCCTGCACCGATGACGCCGAGCTTGGTGGGGTTGTTGACACCGTTCATTGCTGTATGCCCTCTTTTCGTGAGAGTTATCCGTGTGGTGCGAGAGGATTCTCGCGGGGTTTATTAGGAAGCGGGTGTGTGCCTCGGGGTTGAATTTCCTTGGATGGGCGTCCTTCCCCGGTGAGCTTGCTTCGTTACTTTCTATTATGCCGCAGATTCTGCGTTTTGTGTTGGGTTATTTTGCTTTTTTCGATGGGTGCTGGTGACTTTATGGGCTATTAGGGGTGTTTTTCACTCATAAAACCAAATAATGACCTTCTGACCTTTTGAGCAAGCTCACATGTCGCTCTCACATATCACTAAAGTAGCCCTCAACATCCACGGCACCGCCGGAAGCCTCAAAATCAGCACGAACCGCCTGCGCCAACTTGTCGTCAATCAGGAAATCCAAAGCCACAGAAGCCAAACCGAACGACGCATCCAAAGCAGCATCCACCGCCGCCGGAGTGTCCGCACAGTGCGCGAACTCCACCGTGTGCATACCGGTACCTTCGGGCGCAATCTGAATCAGCGGGTGAATACCGGGCACGCGCAGGCTCACATTACCGAAATCAGTAGAAGCCGCCAGGGTGTCACTGACCGTGCCAGGCGGGTACGGGTGGCGACCCACCGAACGCTGAGCCGAAACCCAACGCTTCAACAGCGGACGGTTCGTGCGCACTGGCATGGTCATCGGCGAAGAATCCCACGTCACCTCCGCACTCACACCAGCCATAAGCGCCGCACCGCGCAGCACCTCCTCAACCCGTCGCGACAGCGCACGCAGAGTCGGCGCATGCTTAGAACGGATATTAATGTGCAAGCTCGCGGAAGCAGGGATCAGGTTCGGGGCGTCCCCACCGTGGTCAATAATCGCGTGAATACGGTCAGAACCGGGAATCTGCTGACGCAACAAACCCAAACCCTGATACGCCAGATTCGCCGCGTCCAGGGCGTTACGACCCATAAACGGGTGCGAGGAAGCATGCGCGCTCACGCCCCTATAGGTCACGCGACATTCGCGGCGACCCAACCACGCCTGATCAGCCACATCAATAAAGTAGGGGTGCACCATAATGGCGGCATCCACCTGCTCGAACGCGCCGGCACGCGCCATTAGCTCCTTACCGGCATCAGACTCTTCAGCAGGCGTGCCGTAATAGAGGACCCTACCGCTGAACGCCTCGGGACCGGTGGCGAGCGCATCCGCCAGGGCAAGGAAAGCGCCCAGTCCGGATACCGCAATGACGTTGTGGCCGCAGCCGTGACCGATGCCCGGCAGCGCGTCATATTCGGAGAGAATCGCGATGGTGCGGTGCTTGGCGGGGTCGTAGTCGGCGCTGGTGAGCTCCACCTTGAACGCGGTATCCAGACCGAAGGCGGGGTACTCGACGCTAAGGTTCGGGTGGGCCTCGCGGACCGCATCAACGAGCGTGCGGGAGGCGAAATACTCCTCGTAGGCAGTCTCAGGATGCGCGTGAATCGCCTTGAGAATTGCGGTCAAAGAATCCGCACGGGAGGCAACGGAATCGGCGAGGTCGCGGCGAATATGCGCCAGTCCGCTGTCTTCGTCGAGGTGGTGACCGTGGCCCTTTCCGTGACCATGGCGCTCGCCGTGGCTACGTTCCTGCTCAGGATGCGCATGGTCAGCATGCTTCTGCTCGGGCTGCGCAGACCTACGCTTGCGGCGGTGCTCAGTGGCACGCTTACGCTGCTCGGTTTCAAGGGCAAGGATCTCGGAGTACTCGCTACCGCGCACGCAATCAGCATCGGGCGCATCATAGTGGCGGGTTATTGCGGCGGGTCGGTTCGGTGCCGTTCGACCGGAACTGTCAGAAGTAGGCTGGGTGTGGGCGGCGGTGCCCTGTGCGTTCGCGTCAGTCATGCTTCTACGCTACCGTCTGCGCTCGCCGGGCGCTAGATGCTCGGGCGTGATGGAGTCGAAAACACCCAAAAAGAAATATCTGTCACATAAAAGAAATTTTGTATATATCCTAGGAATCTTTGATTTATAGGAGTAGCGTTAAGCACAAGGGAGCGACAATCCAGCCGCACCCGTCACCATCCGGCGCTAGCGATGCGAATGCCGGCAGGACAGTTCACAACCGGTCCAAACCATGTCGTTTGGGCCTCTGTCAACGCTGTGACAGACCCATGGATGCGAACCGTACCGGCAAAGCACACACCGCAGTGAGCGCCATAACCACGCTAAGGAGCTCCATCCCATGAAGGCAGCACGCTTCTACGACCGCCACGACATCCGCATTGAAGACATCCCCGCACCCGAAGCCGCTGCGGGCGAGGTTCTGGTCAAGGTCGCCTGGTGCGGCATTTGCGGTACCGACCTGCACGAATACCTCGACGGCCCCATCTTCTGCCCCCAGCACGGTCACCCCCACCCCATTTCTGGTGAGGACTCCCCCGTCACCCTCGGTCACGAATTCTCCGGTGTTGTTGAGGCACTGGGCGAAGGCGTAGACGACCTTGAGGTTGGCGACCACGTTGTTGTCGAGCCCTACATCATTCGCGATGACGTTTACACCGGCCCCGACTCCAAGGACTACCACCTTTCCAAGGACATGAACTTCATCGGCCTGGCAGGTCGCGGTGGCGGTCTGTCCGAGAAGGTTGCTGTCAAGCGCCGCTGGGTTCACAAGATCCCCAACACCATTCCCCTGGACGAGGCTGCACTGATTGAGCCCCTGAGCGTTGGCTACCACGCTGTTGAGCGTGCAGGCGAGTTCGAAGAGGGCGCATTCGCACTGGTTACCGGTGCTGGCCCCATCGGTCTGCTGACCTCCGCAGTTCTGAAGGCTAAGGGCGCTAAGGTCATCATCTCTGAGCTGTCCCCGCTGCGCCGCCAGAAGGCTCTGGACTCCGGCGTTGCTGACTACGCTTTCTCCCCCGCTGAGGTTGACGTTCTGGCTGAGATTCACAAGCTGACCGACGGCCGTGGCGCTGACATCGCGTTCGAGTGCACCTCCGTTCAGCCCGCACTGGACCTGATTCTGGATGCCCTCAAGCCCACCGGTAAGGTCGTCATCGTCTCCATTTGGGGTAAGCCCGCATCCCTGGATGTTCAGAAGGTTGTGCTCAAGGAGCTCGATATCCGCGGCACCATCGCATACGTGAACTCCCACCCCGAGACCATTAAGCTCGTTGAGTCCGGCAAGATTGACCTGAAGCCCTTCATCACCGGCAAGATCGCTGTGGAAGACCTGATTGACAAGGGCTTCGACACCCTGATTCACCACAACGAGACCGCTGTGAAGATTCTGGTCACCACCGACCCGGAGCGTCTGGCTGAGTAATTCTCTGAGTGCTGAGTAATTCAGTTTCAGCTGATGCAGCTGCTCTTCTAGCTTCCTTAGCGTAGCTAGCGTGGGGTGAGGTTCCTTTCGAGGAGCCTCACCCCACTACTTTTTTGTGCGTTTTTTACCGGGCATATTTTACCGGGCATACAAAAATCCCCGGTTCCGAAGAACCGGGGATTATCTGTGCGCGAGGGGGGACTTGAACCCCCACCCTCTAATACGAGGACTAGCACCTCAAGCTAGCGCGTCTGCCTATTCCGCCACCCGCGCAGGTGACTTTCGAACGTTTTCCTTTCGGTGCCGTTCGAAGCAACACGTAATACTATACGGGCTTTCTGGATACTCCGCAAATCGAAATAGTATGTTCTGTGTCACATATTGAGTATCGTTTATTTCAAACCGCGTCGCAGCCCCTCCCACCTCAACTAATATGACCGGCACGCCCACTCGAGTGCCATATTTCCGGTCATACCGACTAGAATAAAGAGCATGAATAATGAGAACCTCTCCCGCGAAGAAGCCGCAGAACGTTCGGCTCTCATCAGTGTCGACACCTACGACGTGCATGTTGACCTGACTAACGCCAAGGACCCCGAATTCGAGTCCTACCCCACCGTCACCACCATCCGATTCTCCTGCAACACCCCCGGCGCAGAGACCTTCATCGACTACATCCACCACAGCGTCGACTCCGTTAAGCTCAACGGCACCGAGCTGACCCTGGCAGATGTCGTCAACGGCGCACGTATCACCCTGCCCAACCTGCAGGCAGAAAACGTGCTCACCATCCACGGTCGCTCCTACTACTCCCGCTCCGGCGAAGGTATGCACCGCTACTTCGACCCCTCCGACGGTCGCGTCTACCTGTACACCCAGTACGAGCCCTCCGACTGCCGCCGAGTCTTCCCGAACTTCGAGCAGCCCGACCTGAAGGCAGTCTTCAACTTCCGCATCACCGCACCCAAGGACTGGGTCGTCAGCTCCAACGGCGTACTCGAATCCCAGGTCGTAGACCCCACCGACGACTCCATCACCAAGCGAGTCTTCTCCCCCACCGCAAAGATCTCCACCTACATCACCGCAATCGTTGCCGGCGAATACTTCACTGCAACCACCACCTACAAGCCCAAGAGCAAGGTCAACAGCGGTGACATCCCCCTGGTCGTATACTGCCGCCAGTCCCTCAAGCCGCACTTCGACTACGACCACATCTTCAAGGTCACCGAAAACGGCCTGGACTTCTTCCAGGACCTCTTCGACTACCCCTACCCGTACCCCAAGTACGAGCAGGCATTCGTACCCGAATACAACATCGGCGCAATGGAGAACCCCGGCCTGGTCACCTTCACCGAAGACTACATCTTCGTTTCCGGCGCAACCGAGGACGACCTCGAAGGCCGTACCAACACCATCTGCCACGAAATGGCACACATGTGGTTCGGCGACCTCGTCACCATGAAGTGGTGGGACGACCTGTGGCTCAAGGAATCCTTCGCAGACTTCATGGGCACCCTCGGCGCTAAGGAAGCCAACAACTTCAACGACGCGTGGGTCACCTTCGCGAACAACCGCAAGGCCTGGGCCTACATGCAGGACCAGCTGCCCACCACCCACCCCATCGTCGCTGACATCCCCCACCTGGAAGCAGCATCGCAGAACTTCGACGGCATCACCTACGCTAAGGGCGCCTCGGTCCTCAAGCAGCTGGTCGCCTACGTCGGCTTCGACACCTTCATCGAAGCAGCGCGCGTGTACTTCAAGCGCTTCGAGTGGGGCAACACCTCCCTGAACGACTTCCTGCAGGTACTCAACGAGGTGTCCGGCCGCGACATGCAGGCATGGGCTAACGCATGGCTGCAGACCTCCGGCGTGTCCGCACTGGGCACCAAGCGCGTCTACGGCGAAGACGGTCAGCTCACCGACCTGATCCTCACCCAGGAACTGCCCGCACAGCAGCCCGCAGGGCTGGGCCGCCCCCACGTGGCAAAGCTGGAAACCTTCGCGCTGACCGACGGCAAGCTCATCTCCACCGGCGTGCTCTCCCTCGAGTACCCGGCAGAGCCCGTCTCCGAGTACCGTGTGGAGCTGACCGATGAGCAGAAGAAGCTCGTGGGCGAGGCCGACCTGCTCATGCTCAACGCAGAGGACCACACCTACGCCAAGGTCGCCCTGACCGACGAAGACGGCCTGCAGGCCGCCATCGAGGGCGTCTCCACCCTCGAATCCGCGCTCTCCCGCGGCCTCATCTGGGGATCTCTCTGGGAGAACGTCCGCGACGCCCGCCTGCCCGTCACCACCTACGTGGACGCGGTTGTCCGCAATGTCTCCAAGGAACCCAGCGCATCCCTGCTGGGCACCATGGTCAACAACTCGCAGGTCGCCATCGCAACCTTCTCGGCACCCACCGGCCGCGAGCGCCTCTACGACGCCCTGTACGACGCATTCTCCGCCGCCCTGGCTCAGGCTAAGCCCGGTTCGGACGAGCAGCTGATCCTGCTGCGCGGCCTGATCTCGGTCTCGACCAACGCCACCAAGGGCGAGGAGCTCTGCCGCGACATTGCCCGCGGTGCGTTCGAGGACACCACCGGCGATATCGCCGATGCGACCGGCATCCCCTACGACCAGAACCTGGGTTGGAGCGCCCTGGGTGCGCTCGCAAGCCGCAACCTGGTCACCGTGGAGGAGCTGGAGCGTGCCTCCAAGTACAGCCCTTCCTCGATTTCCTCGAACGGTTACGCGTACGCAATGGCCGCTCTGCCGAACGCCGAGCGCAAGGCTGCCGCGTATAAGACCATCATGGACGACGAGTCCCTGTCGAACGATGCTCTGGCCTCGACCATTAACGGTTACGTGCGAGGCCCGGTGGAGCTGCGCGAGCAGTACTACGGCCCCTACTTCGACGCCCTGCTGGGCGTGTGGGAGTCCCGTTCGATTGGTATGGCCTCGCGTATTGTGCGCGGCCTGTACCCGAAGGCTCCGTACAACATCGGCTCGACCGAGGGCCTCGGCGTGGACGACAACCCGTCGGTCAAGCTGGCTCAGCAGTGGCTGGAGGCGAACCCCGAGGCTCCCTCGGCTCTGCGCCGCCTGGTGCTGGAGGCTCAGGATCACGGCCGCCGTTCGATTGTGGCTCAGCGTTTCAACGCCTCCCTGCAGGCTAAGTAGTAGCCAAGCTAAGCACTTGCGCTTAGGATGCGGGCCATAGCGTCCCGCAATGATGAACCGCCGCTCGGCGCGCTCCCGGTATATTCCCGGGAATGTGCCGAGCGGCGTCTTGCGCGTCCCGGCGCAGCGCGATGCGCGAAAGAAGGTTGCCCGGAAGGGATGCCGCGCCACGTAGGCCGGAAGAGAGCCGGAAGAAAAGACAGATAAACGTCACCCGCATATGTGAGCTGTGCGCCCGTAAACCATGAGAGAATGGACTAGGTATCAGCTCATTTAGACACGGATCAGAAGGAGTTTTCAGTGGTCGACTACGCACTCGGTGACCGCGGTAGCGTTAACATCGTCACCGATGATTACTACGAAGCAGAAACCCTCCAAGTTTTTGAGGAACTGCACATCGACCGTGAACGCATCTGGTACGGTGAAGCGCGACTCGTCCCCGAGCCTGATAACCCCTACGAGCCGAATAGCATTGCCGTCTATATTGACGAGTTCAAGGTCGGTCGCATGAGCGCTGCCGATTCGGCGGCCTATTGGGAGCCCATCACCCGCGTGGTTGCCTCCGGGTACGAGCCGATTGCGCATCTGCAGCTTTCCGCCGTGGCCGTTCGCACCGAGAACGGTGACATGCGTGTGAAGAGCTCCGGTGTGCTCTCCCTGTCCGCACCCGGTTCGTTGTTCCCCCTCAACGATGCGCCCACCCGTGCCACCCTGCTCCCCCAGGGACCGTCCATGAAGGTTCTGGACGAGAAGGAGCACTCCGAATACCTGCACAGCATTTTGCCGCCCAGCGGTGAGGGTCGCGTGATTCTGACCCTGGAGGCTAACCAGCTGAAGACCTCCGACGGTCGTGTGGTCGATAGTGTGGAGGTGCGTCACGATCGCAAGCTGGTGGGTCGCCTGAGCACCCAGATGTCTGAACAGCTGGCCCCCGTGATTCGCTATGCCTTTGAGCACGATCGCCTCACGAGCGCCTGGGGTACGATTCGTGGTAACACCCTGGAGCTGTCGCTGACCGTTCAGGCTGCACGCCCGGCCGATATTCCGCAGGAATGGTACGAGACTCTGCCCAATAATGTTCCGGCTCTGCTGCCCGTTGGTGAAGACTACGAGGTGCCCCCGGCATTCGTGCCCACCGAAGGCGAACGCCACTACCTGGAGTCCTCTGCACAGCAGGCGCCGAAGAGGCGTCGCGGTTTCATGAGCTCCCTGACCGGTGGTTCCTCCGCCTCCGAGTCGACCCGCAGTGAACCCGCCGCGGAGAAGCCCGCCATCGAGTACAGCCTGGAAGAAGAGGAGTACTACGAGCCGAACGAGCGTGACCGCCTGCTGAACCTGATCAAGGGTGCAGGCCTCGCCGTTCTGGTCGCCGGCCTGCTCTCGATGCTGTGGACCCCGATGCTCGGCATCCTCATCGCTATCCTGGGTGGCGCTGTCGCGGCTGTAGCATTCTACTTTGGTCGTCAGCCCTACTACGATGACTACGAGGACTACGACGAGTACGAGGAAGAATACGAAGAAGAGGGAACTGCTGAAGAATCAGACTCAAAGGCATAAGATCCTCCGCGACAGAACGTAAAGATACGAAAGGGCGGCTACCCCACCATCACGGTGAGGTAGCCGCCCTTTTGTGCGCCCCAGCAGCTCTCTAAGCGCCAACGAGGTACTTCCAGGTATCTACATTTCGACAGCTTTTCGGGAACAGTTAAAAACCAGCGGGGGCGAAAGCCTCATCAGCTTTCACCCCCGCAAGGAGTCAGATCTTAGTCCTGGCCGTAAGTCGCCATGAACTGATCCATGCTGTCATGCTGCAAAGCATAGGACAGGTTAGCGTTTGCAGCCTGGTTCACGATAACAATCGACTGACCGTCGTAGGACCAACCCGGGCCTGCGTTCGGCAGGGTGGTCATACGCATCGTGGTGTCACCGCTGGTCAGCACCGGAGCCGCAATCTGAGCAATCTGTGCCGCATTCAGACCGGAGTCCACACGCATGTAGCCAGCCAGAGACTCAACAGCAGACTGGAACGAGCCTACGCTGCTCAGTGCACCCTTAGCCTTCATCGTGTTGTACAGACCGCGCAGGAACGCACGCTGGTTACGAACACGCTGGTAGTCACCATCAGCGAAAGAGTAACGTTCACGCACGAAGGTCAGCGCAGCGCTGCCATTCATGTGCATCACACCGGGGGTAAAGGTCCAGACGTTACTGGTGAATGCGAAGGGAACCTGAACATCTACGCCACCAACAGCATTGACCAAGGACTTGAAGCCCTCGAACTCAATCTCGGCAACGTGGTCGATCTTGACGCCAACCAGGTTTTCAACGGTTGCCACCTGTAGAGAGATACCGCCGTAGTTCAGTGCCGCGTTAATCTTTGCTGCACCGTAGCCGGGGATGTTCACCCAGGTATCACGCATAATCGAGATGATGTACACGCCCTTACCATCAGCCGGGATGTGCATTAGCATAATGGTGTCCGCACGGGAACCGCTCACCAGAGCAGCTTCAGAACCGGAACGGGTATCGCTACCGAGCAGCAGGATGTTCTTGCCCGGACCCTTCACAACATCGTAGCTGTAACCGTCATCCAGGATGCCGTCGCCGTCCTTATCGTGCTCGCTGGCGTTCGCAGCAAGAGCCGCAGCAGCATTAGTGCCGTTCTTGCCGGTGTCCGAGTTGGTGACGGTCGGAGCCTTCAGCTCCGTCATATTGAGCTTCTTAGCCTCGCCAAGCTGCTCCTTAATTTTGCTGAGGTCTTCATCCACCTTAGTGATGGAGTCAAACTTCTCGGTCTTGCTATCCCAGGTGTGGCCAGCACGCCAAATAAAGAAACCAATACCGAGGGTAATAACCAGCAGAAGAATCAGCAGGATCAGCAGAATACGCTTGACCCATTTCTTCTTCTGCGACGGTTCAGAGTGAGCGTCGCTCATTAAGTTGTCCTTTGTTTGAGGTGGTGATACGCGAGGTGCGCAGCGCATCCAGCGAAGTCTCTAGAATGCAGAGAGCCGGAGAATACCCGCCGATACGGGGCGGCGCTGGAGGGCGCAGAAAATGCACAGCTCGCAAAATACTTACTCATTGTAACGCCGTCAGCCGGTCTACGCACCGGCGAACGAAAGGTTTTACATTACAACTTTCCTCACGTTTGGGCGAATATTGCAGCTCTCACCATAAAACGCACAATGCCCCGCCTCCTTGAAAGCCAAGGAGAACGGGGCATTGATTTCGCTAAAAAGCAAAACTGGGACAGAAGATTTACTTCTTGCCGAAGTTGCCGAAGCGTGCGTTGAAGCGCTCGACGCGACCTGCGGAGTCCATGATGCGCTGCTTACCGGTGTAGAACGGGTGCGACTCGGACGAGATTTCAACCTCGACGATCGGGTACTCGTTGCCGTCTTCCCACTTCTCGGTCTTGTCCGAGGTCATGGTGGAACGGGTCAGGAAGACCTTGCCGGATGCGAGGTCGCGGAACAGAACCAGGTTGTAGTCCGGGTGGATTTCTGCCTTCATTGATATACCTTCTTCTGCTACTGGATTTTGCCAGTAGCCCTTATATAGATGGAGTAGGTTTTTCGATGTGCAGCTATCGAGAAAATCTCAGAGCGCATCACCATTGTGCCCGCATAGGGCGCGCACAACCCATTAAGGGTACCACCTTCACGGATTAAATCCCAGTACGTTCCCTCACAGGCACCAACCGACACGCCGCAAGGGCACCCGAAGAAGGCACTCACGCGGGTCAATAACCAGGTTAAACCTCAGCTTATGAACGCGGGCGAGTCTCCCAGAACGCCACGGCGCTCGCCGCCGCAACATTCAAAGAATCCACACCGTGCGACATCGGAATCATCACCGTATCGTCACACGCCGCCAAGGTGCGGGGCGACAGACCGTGCCCCTCCGTGCCCAGAATCAGCGCAAGCTTCTCATCCCGTCGAGCAGACAGCTCCTCCAGGGTCAGCGAGTCCTCCTCCAGCGCCAACGCCGCGCTCTTAAAGCCCAGCTCGTGCAGGGTCTGCAAGTCAGCAGGCCACGACTCCAGGCGAGCCCACGGCACCTGAAAAACAGTACCCATCGACACTCGAATCGAGCGGCGGTACAGCGGATCAGCGCACCGCGGAGTCACCAGCACAGCATCCACGTTCAGCGCGGCAGCCGAACGGAAAATAGCGCCCACATTCGTGTGGTCCACAATATCTTCCAAAATCGCCACGCGAGAGGCACCCTGCAGCAACTGCTCCAGAGGCTGCGGCTCCGGACGAGCCATCGCCGCCAACGCACCACGATGCAGATGAAAACCGGTCACCTGCTCCAGCTGCTCCTCACTACCCACATACGCGGGAGTGTCAGGATGGGCGCGCAGAACATCCGCCAAATCATCAGCCCACTTCTCACTCATCAGGAAAGAAACGGGCTGATGACCGGCAACGAGCGCACGACGAATCACCTTCGAGGACTCCGCAATGTAAATACCCCACTGCGGCTCCATGGCGCTACGGAGCTTCACATCGGTCAGCTGCGTGTAGTAGCGCAAAGCCTGCTCGGGTGCCTGCGCCAGAGCCGTGACCGACTCGATGGCGTAGACACGCTCGGCACGCTCAGCGATCTGTTCGGCGCTCAGCTGCTTCGGGGCACGGCTCATGCGCGCTTGAACGCGGAGTAACGACCCGCGGAGGTGACGGTCAGAGCCAGGTCCATGTCGTAGGTTGCTGCGAGGTTCGCCTCGGTAATGGTGGGCAGGATCGGGCCGGCAGCGACCACGCCGCCGTCACGGATCAGCAGGGCGTGGGTGAAGCCCGCCGGGATTTCCTCGAGGTGGTGGGTGATGAGCACGGTAGCCGGTGCGTAGGGGTCAGCGGCAAGCGCGGTCAGACGCTCAACCAGATCCTCACGGCCGGAGATGTCCATGCCTGCGCCGGGCTCATCCAGTAGCAGCAGTTCGGGGTCGGTCATGAGGGCGCGGGCAATCAGTGCACGCTTACGCTCGCCGTCGGAGAGGGAGCCGAAGGTGCGGTCAGCGAGGGTGTCGACACCCCATTCAGCCAGCAGCTCGGTGGCGCGCTCGTCGTCCATGACGTCGTATTCTTCCTTCCAGCGGCCGGACACAGCGTACGCTGCGGTCACGACAACGTCGGAAACCTTCTCGTTGGCGGGAATCTGGTTTGCCGAAGCACCGGAGGACAGACCAATGCGCGGGCGCAGGTCGAACACGTCAACAGCGCCGAGGGTCTCGTCAAGGATTTCAACCTCGCCGCTGGTCGGGTGCAGGCGGGCTGCCGCAATCGACAGCAGAGTGGACTTACCGGCGCCGTTGGGGCCCAGAACAACCCAGCGTTCACCTTCGTTCACAGTCCAGGAAACGTCGTTGAGAATCTTGCGGCCGCCGCGAATCACGGAGACATTCTGAAGGTTGAGTACGGTGCTCATGGTTCTTCTTCCAGTGAGTTAGATGGATGGGATGCGCCCCCACCCCGCAACCCGTGCCGGGTTATCGGAGCGGTTGGCGCATAGTGCGCGGGTACCCCACATTGGGTTTCTCGCGCAAAATCTTAGAAGCTATAGGAGCCTTAGGGGCTATAGGTGCCGCCGCGTCAGGGGCGGCGCGCCTCATCAAATGTACCTTGTCAGAGGCATCTTGTCAGAGGGGCGGGCGCATCCGCGACGACACCTATAGCGGCTGAAGTTATTAGTCGATGAAGCCGCGTGCGCCGCCGACCAGCTCAACGTGGCCGGTCTCAACGTCTGCGGTGACCATCTTCGCGATTTCCTGCGCGAACTCGTTGACGGTGTAGAGCTTGCCGGCGGTCTCGCGGCGCTGCTCAATAGCGCCGGGGTGCAGGCGGTTCAGCAGGGTTGCGGTGACGGTGCCTTCAATCATGTCAGCGGACACGACGACCAGGGAGATACCCTTCTCGGAAAGTGCGGGAATCTCGGCAATCAGTGCGTCTTCGCCTGCGCGCTTGGACTCTGCGACGGGCTTGTACTCGTCCATGGTCTCAACCTCGCGGATGAAGTGCGCCTGGTGGCTGGTCACGAACACGATGCGTGCGCCTTCGGGCATCTTCTCTGCAGCCAGGCGTGCCAGGTTCAGCTGTGCGTCACGGTTCAGGCGCATTGCGTAGTCTTCGCCCATGCCGGTTTCCATGCCGCCCGAAGCGTTCAGAATCAGGTAGTCCAGGGAGCCGAAGGTCTCCACAGCGGTGTTGACGAGGTTCTGCAGGTCCTCATTGTTGGTCACGTCAGCCTGCACTGCGATTGCCTTGCCACCAGCCTCTTCAATAGCCTTGACGATCTTGTTCGCGCGCGGTGCCTTGGAGCGGTAGTTCACCACAATGTTCGCGCCCTCAGCGGAGAGAATCTGCGCGGTGTCTGCGCCAACGCCGCGGGAGGAGCCGGTAATGATGATGGTCTTGCCGGTCAGCTGTGCCATAGTTTTATGTCCTTAAGTTTAGAAAGGGTGCGCCCACGCTCGGGCGCTTCGTGCAGTCCGTACGGGGTGGGGTTAGTGACCCATACCCAGGCCGCCATCAACGGGGATGACAGCACCAGAAATGTAGCTAGCCTCATCGGATGCGAGCCAGCGAATCACGCGAGCGACCTCTTCTGCCTCCGCGAAACGACCAGCCGGGATAGACGCCAGGTAGTTCTTCTTGGTCTCTTCGGGCAGAACATCAGTCATAGCGGTGTTAATGAAGCCCGGTGCCACCACGTTAGCGGTGATGTTGCGGCCGCCCAGCTCACGGGTGATGGAGCGTGCCATACCGACCAGTGCAGCCTTAGATGCGGAGTAGTTAACCTGACCGGGGGAACCGTACAGACCCACCACGGAGGAAACCAGGATGATACGGCCGCGCTTGAGCTTCAGCATGCCCTTGATGGCGCGCTGAACCACGCGGAAAGAACCGGTGAGGTTGGTGTCGACCACGTCGGTGAAGTCGGATTCCTTCATGCGCATCAGCAGCATGTCGCGGGTGATACCTGCGTTGGCGACCAGCACCTCCACGGGGCCGAATTCTGCCTCAATTTCCTTGAATGCTTCGTTAATGCTGTCGGCATCGCGTACATCTGCCTTGACGGCGAAAAATTCTTCGGGGGCTTCACCGCTACGGTAGGTGATGCAGACGTTGTGTCCTGCTGCCTGGAATTCCTTGGCAATTTCGTAGCCGATACCTCGGTTGCCGCCGGTGACCAGCACGGTCTTGGGAGTGTTCTCGCTCATGAGCTTCCTTGATGAGTCGACCCCTCGCGATCAGAGCCGATGCAGCGGCTCCACGGTTGGGGTGTGGACGGATGGACAGACAAACCTTATTTTACCGCGTTTTACCGCAAAGGTGCCGCAGGCTACACTCCACTCTTGAACACCGAACACCTACTCCCCTTCTTTTGCATACCTCATCAGGCGCGTACACTAGCTGAAGCGGAACAGCCCGCGCCCCTTTTCTGCGGGCTCGCGCGGGCACGGAATAACACCGCACGTAGAGGCGCAATAGTAAGGATAAGAAAACATGGATCTGCTCGGTTCACTCTCTCAGGATGCACAGCCCGAGTACGCCAAGTGCTCCCGCAAGGGCTGCCAGCAGGCGGCAGAATTTCAGCTGCTCTGGAACAACCCGAAGGTGCACACCCCCGAGCGCCGCAAAATCTGGTTGGCATGCTCCGAACACGTGGGCTGGTTGGAGAATTACCTGCGCGAGCGTGAGTTCTGGAAGCAAACTCTTCCGTTTGAAGGGTAGTGCCAGGTGGGAGGTAGCTCCGTTTGAGGAATAACTCCACCTATCGAAAGTAATTTCGATATATGCTATATTTGTTCTAATGAGTTCGAGTGAATATCCCGGCACGCTGGGCAATCACACTCACTAGGCAACCACGCTCGCTGAACAATCGCATTCAAGGAGGCACCTCCCCATGATGGGCTATTCGCACACTGTCAGCGCCGCAGCCGGCTGGCTAGTGCTCGTCGAGACGGGAGTGGTGCAGGTTCCCGATACCCCCACCCTCATTGTGACCACCCTGGCGTGCGCCGGTGCGGGCATGCTGCCGGATATTGACCACCACAACGGCAGTATCGCCAACTCCATTCCACCCATTTCACGCTGGGTAGCCCGCATCGTCGGGGCAGTCAGCGGCGGACACCGCAAGGGAACGCACTCTATTCTGGGACTGGTAGCCTTCTGGGCGATTGCCTATTTCAGCGCCAACCTGAGCTACAACGGAATCCCCTGGGCTTCGCTACTTCTTGCCGCGTTCTCGGGCGGTCTAGCCTTGCGCGTGCTCGGCGCACCGGGTGGATGGATCGGTGCCGTCGCCCTCGGGTACGCCGCCTACACGACCGATTCGCTGGCACTACTCCCCTGGGCTATTTCAGTCGGCGCCACCATTCACCTGATTGGCGACCTACTGACAACCCGCGGATTGCTACCCCTCTACCCCATCGTCATCAAGCCCCTGGTGGCGTCCCCCCTATGGAAAAAGAGCGGCTACATGGCGCTCCCGATCCTTGGTGATGCTGGCAGTGTGCGCGAGAAAGCACTCGTTCTAGCACTGACCGGGTACGTCACCTGGTACGCGGCAGCCATGATGGGCTTCACCGAATACCCCCTGCAAATGTTCGGACTGGGTATTCACGCCGCGTAACGTTATATAAATCCCTCATGAGGACAGCATCAAAGAGGACAGCAAAGCGCCCCGTCACTTCCCTACGGAAGCGGCGGGGCGCTTTTCTAATCCTTATCCCGACCTATCGGGGTGAGAGATTAAGCGTCCTGGATGGGCCAGAAGACGTCAACCTCAACGTTCTCTTCACCGGAGGTGGGGTACTTCTCGAACTCAGTGTTGTGCATTGGCAGTTCTCCTTTGTGAGCGGGCGGGAATCTCTTCTCCCCCGCGTTAGCTCACCATCTGTAGTGAGCCCTAATGTTTCGCTTTTGCGTCCTCGCAATGGCGGGAACAGTTACAAGTCTACGCCTCATGCATGTTGGGTTTCTACCATTTTTCCCACAATGTATGTAGAGACACATGAAAAATTCAAAAAGCCCACACAGACCCCCTGAAATATCGCCTAAGAGCTTTTCTTTCCTTCGGGAAAACCCACAAGGCAACATTATTTCCCGTCAAATACGCCACGAGTTTCGTGTGTCAGAACCCACAGTTCCCATGCATGGGAACGCAATAACATCACATATGATCAGAAAACAATACAACCCCACGGGTCAGGTCACATTTTTCGGCACTATTCACGAGAGAAATACCGACAACATCTTCCGCAACGCATCTTCAGAACATAGAAATACGCCCCGAACAATACACCCCGCACAATAAAACAACGCGCCCTACACGCAAAGACGCCCCGGCGCCACACGGCACCGGAGCCTCCCCCATGCTTTTATGTCGGCGAATAGTGCTTTACGCCAGCGAAATCAGATCCTGGTAATCCTTCGACCACAAATCCTCCACAGCATCCGGCAGAAGCAGCACACGCTCAGGATCCAGCGCCTCCACTGCACCCTCATCGTGGGAAACCATCACAATGGCACCCTGGTACGCCTTCAACGCGTTCAGAATCTCCTCACGCGAGGCGGGGTCCAGGTTGTTGGTCGGCTCATCGAGCAGCAGCACGTTCGCACTCGACGCCACCAGGGTCGCCAGGGACAGACGGGTCTTCTCACCACCGGAAAGCACACCGGCGGGCTTATCTACGTCATCGCCAGAGAACAGGAATGAACCCAGAATCGTACGCACGCGGGTATCGTCCAGATCCGGCGCGGCGGACTTCATGTTCTCAAAGACAGTGCGGTCACCATCAAGAATTTCGTGTTCCTGCGCAAAATAGCCCAGCTTCGCGCCGTGACCGTACACGACCTCGCCCGTATCAGGCTCGGTGGCACCAGCCAGCATGCGCAGCAGAGTGGTCTTACCGGCACCGTTCAGGCCCAGCACCACCACGCGCGAACCGCGGTCAATCGCCAAATCAACGTCCGTGAAAATCTCTAGAGAGCCATAAGACTTTGACAGACCCTGGGCAGAGAGCGGGGTCTTACCGCACGGCGCCGGATCCGGGAAGCGAATTGCCGCAACCTTATCGCTCTGACGCTCCTCCTCCAGGCCGCGCAGAAGCTTCTCAGCACGTTTAATCATCTGCTGAGCAGCAACAGCCTTCGTCGCCTTCGCGCGCATCTTATTCGCCTGCTCCATCAGAGCATTCGCCTTCTTCTGCGCATTCGCACGCTCACGCTTGCGGCGGTGCTCATCCTGCTCACGCTGAAGCAAGTAGTTCTTCCAGCCCATGTTGTACTGGTCAATCACGCAGCGGTTCGCGTCCAGGTAGAAGACGCGGTTGACGACCAGTTCCATCAGCTCAACATCGTGGCTAATGACCATCAGGCCGCCCGAGAAGTTCTTCAAGAAATCGCGCAGCCACAGAACAGAGTCGGCATCCAGGTGGTTGGTCGGCTCATCCAGCAGCATGGTGTCCGCATTGGAGAAGAGAATACGCGCCAGCTCCACACGGCGACGCTGACCACCCGACAGAGTAGACAGCGGCTGGGCGAGCACACGCTCCGGCAAGTCCAGGTTGGAGGTGATGACCGCTGCCTCCGACTCAGCCGCGTAGCCGCCACCGGCAATGAACTCAGCCTCAAGACGGTCGTAACGGCGCATACCCTTAGCGCGCACCGCCGGGTCCTCACTCGCCATATCGTCCTGCGCCTGACGCATCTTACGCGCCACACCATCCAGGCCACGCGCCGAGAGGATGCGGTCACGCGCCAGCTGGCTCATGTCATCCACCTTCGGGTCCTGCGGAAGGTAGCCGATAGTACCGCTGCGGGTCACCGTACCGTCAGCGGGCAGGGTCAGACCGGCAAGCACCTTAGTCATAGTGGTCTTACCGGCACCGTTGCGGCCCACCAGACCAATCTTGTCGCCCTTATCGATGCGGAAGGTGACCTCTTCCATGAGCAGGCGCGCACCTGCACGCAATTCGAGGTTCTGTACAGCAATCATGGGTGCCTTTCCGGATGGCGGTCTGGTGTGTGGGTTGATAATGCTCGGTGGGCGGGATTCGCCGGGTTAGAAACGGCGAGCGCGCAGAGCACCTCATCAATTTTAGTGCAGGTGTGCCGAGTGCGCATGTGGGGCACCTTTTGTTTTTGTGGTGTGCGGTGTACGATACATACCGAACACTATTCGTAGAACATTGTTCAAAAATTGGGTTGTGACAAGCAGTCAACCACCGCTACCCTCAACTCTGTAGAAAAATCTGCAGAGCAATACGTACCAAAGGAGTACCACCCCAATGACCGATTCCGTGCGCGAATCAGCTCAGGCACCCCAAGCAACCCAGGCACCGCGCCGTAACGTAGCGGCAAAGACCTCCCTCGCCACCGACCTTTCCCTCATCGCAGTGTTTGCGGGCTTCATCGCCGCACTCGCCATCATGCCCGCCGTCAGTTTGGGCGGCGTTGCGGTTCCCTTCACCTTCCAGACCCTCGGCATTTACATCACCGCTCAGGTGCTCGGCGGCAAGCGTGCCACCGCCTCCGTGGCGCTGTACCTGCTGGTTGGTTTCGCTGGCCTGCCCATCTTCGCTAAGGGCGGCGCCGGTTTGGGTACGCTCGCCTCCCCGAGTGCCGGCTACCTGCTAGGCTTCCTGCCTTTCGCCGCTATTGCCGGTACCCTCGCCTACCTGTTCACCCGCAACACCCGTTCGATTGGTGCGACCTTCCTTATGGCTCTGGTCGCGAACTTCTGCGGTTTTGTGGTTCTGACCGCCTGCGGTATCGCCGGTATGATGGTGAACGCCCACATGACTTTTGACGCCGCGTTCAGCGCGGCAATGGTGTTCGTTCCCTGGGATCTGGTGAAGTCCACGATCGCGGTTCTGGTTGGTTTGTCGGTACGCCGCGCCTTCCCGTCCCTGGCTTCTGCCCAGCGTTAAAGGCACACAATGTGCCGCACGAGAGGATAGCTATGTTTTTTCGCCGCTCCACGCGCCAGCCTGCACCACAGCAGGTACAGGGCGAACAGACGGTGAGCGCCTCTACCAGCATGCCTGCCCTTGAGCTTGAATCGGTGAGTGTTTTCACCGAGCTGCCCGAAGGCGGGCATCGCCGTATCCTCAAGGATGTGAGCCTGCGGTTCACGGCGAAGCGCACCGCGGTTCTGGGTCTGAACGGTAGCGGCAAGTCCACCCTACTGGGGCTTTTCAATGGGCTCACCCACCCGGATGAAGGTATTGTGCGCGTGAACGGTGTCGACACCCTGGAGGCGCCGAACCGCAGCTCGAAGGGTGCGGGCGCTCGCGGTAATTCACAGGTCGCTTTTGAGGGTGTGGGCATGCTCTTCGCCCAGCCGGAGGCGCAGCTGATTATGCCCACCGTTGCCGAAGATATTGACCTGAGCCTGCGCCGTGCCGCAGCCGTTGAAGGTAGTGCCCTCAGCGGTGAGCAGCGCCGCGAACGGATTCGTGAGCTGCTCCGTGAACGTGGCCTCGAACGTCTGGAGGACCAGAGCGTTTTCACCCTCTCAGGAGGCGAAAAGCAGCTGGTTGCTCTCACCAGTGTGCTGGCGGCGCGCCCGCAGATTCTTCTGCTCGATGAGCCGACCACCCTGCTGGATTTGCGCAATCGCGCGCGGTTGCTGAAGCATTTGGAGTCGCTGGATCAGATGCTGGTGCTCAGCACGCACGACCTGGATTTGGCTGCGTCCTGCGATGAAGCCGTGATTATTCATGACGGCCGTTTGCTCGCTCAGGGGGATGCGGCGCAGCTGGTGCAGCAGTACCGCACGTGGTGTGCCGAGGGGTTCCCCAACGAGGGCGCTACCGAAGGTCTGGACTCGTCAGGAGGCGCGCATGGGCGCTAACACGCCGCGCGCGAATCCTCGCCCCGCCTCCCAGGGCTCGGATTTCAACCCCGGTACCCTGCTGGTGGGTTTCTACCAGCCGTTGAACACGCCGGTGCATCGGGCGCCGCTGTGGCTCAAGGGCACGCTCTTCTTTGGGCTGTTCCTGCTGTTGGCGGTGACCGGCTGGCAGGTGGCGCTGGTGGCTTTGGTTGCGTCCACGATCTGCGCGTTGTGGGCTGGTGTGCCTGCCTCCCAGCTGTGGCTGGTGGTTCGCACGCTGTCTCTGCTGCTACTGATTATGGTCGCCTATTACGTGTTTACGGGTCAGTACGCCTCCGGCGCGGATGCTATCGCGACTATGCTGACGGCTTTCTATGCGTCCCGCGCTCTGCTGGTGAGCACTCCCCTGCCGGTTCTGATTGACGGCTTTGTGAAGCTGTGTTCGCCGCTGCGTTTCGTGGGTCTTTCTCCCGAGCGTCTGGGTCTGCTGATTGCGTTGATGGTCCGGTCGATTCCGGCGCTCATGGACCGTTGGGGTGCGTTGCGCAGGGCGGCGGTGGCGCGTAATCTGCCCAAGCGCATGTATTGGCGGCTGCTGATTCCGTGGGTGGTGCAGGCGGTTGATTACGCGACGGCGACCGCTCGTGCTTTGCGGGCACGACACGTGGACGAGCTGAAATAGCGCAGATACGCGAGAGGGGCGGGGTGAACCATGTAGGTTCATCCCGCCCCTTCGCTGTGCCTCGCCTAGCTTAGGCTGGTTTAGGGCGTTTCAATGAGGAGCGCTGCCGGCAGCTGCTCCCACCACAGGTACCAGTCGTGCTGGCCGTAGAGCGCCTCCACGAGCTTGTCGAAGCCGCGGTAGACACGCACCGGCATCGCCGAGGAAACCATCGTGTGCTCGACCGCCAGGATTTCGGCGTCGCGGCGGGTTGTGACCGGTACAGGCGTGTAGAACTCGATAAAGTCCGAGGCGATAACAGCCGGGTAGGCGTCGTCGCGTTCAAACCAGTAGCGGGCAATGGACAGCATCGCCTCGGGGCTGGGGCTGGAGTCCCACCCACCGAAAGGCAGGTAGGCGAACACCCCGGAAGCATCCCACAGCGGCAGGTCCATGATGAGCAGTTCCGCGGCGCTGTCAATGTCGGTGGCTTTGACCTTCTCATTGATAATGCCTGCGGTCAGTTCGAAGGGGTACTCCGCTTTCAGCGGCATAGCGATATCGTCTTCACCGAGTTCGCCGTTTTCCATGAGGAGGCGGTAGGTCTGCAGGTAGGTGCTCTCATTCAGGTGCCGGAAGGCCTCGTGCGCGGCAACTTCTACACCGACCTGGTCCAGGTAATGGTGATGGTCGGTGATGAGGTCGTGTGCGTACTGCTCGACGGTGTCAGCGGTGATGTCCTGCACGGGCGTTGAAGTACGCAGGGAGACGTTATTCTCGATGGTCCCGAGCAGGGTCGGGTCGAGGGCAACCACGATGGGGGTTGTTCCCCGGTTCTTGCCCTCGTAAAGGTGTTCGAGGTATCGCCGGTTAAGTTCGGCTCGTGGGGCGCCGTGGCGGATTCGCTCGTGTGGGTAGGGATACAAGGCGACGAAGCGCTCATAGAGCTCTGCCATGGTGTTCTCCGATGTTTGGTTGCCCCCAGTTTATCGCGTATTTTCGCGCAAAAATACGGGTTTTTGGATGTTTTAGCAGGGCACGGAGGGCGCGCGATTTTTTCGTTTGATGAGTGTGTATCGGTGTGTGCTAAACACGCTTAAACTGCCTTTGTGTTGGGCGGTTTGTGCGCCGATTTTCGCTAGAAAAAGTTAGAAATTTTTCGCCACCATATGAGATTTTGGGCGAGTTACACCGTGCGGTACCAAAGGGTACGGCGAACACTTTCGCGGAGGTGGCGGGCGCCTCCTGAATGTCTGTTACCAACCGCAGATACACGGCAGAAAGGGCACCAAACCCACAATTTCAGAAGGAAAAACACCCTCTTTTCTTCTTCGGCGCGTCATATTTGACGTATTAGGGGTTTTTCGGGCGAGTTCCGTCACTGCCGCGTAGCTGCTGGAGTAAAGTGTTGGTACCAGCTACCACCCGTGCCGCGTTGGTACGGAAAACGCCGCTGGGACCATCAACTCGCAGGAGTTCAAACCAACGGAGGTTCTCATGTCGAATAACTACTACAAAGAGATGGTTCGCCTGGCTGACAGCATTGCTGATAAGGCGCATGAGGGGCAGACTGATCGTAACGGCTGGCCCTATATCTCCCACCCTCGCCGTGTGGCTCTTGGGGTGCGTAAGCTTGCCAGTGAGTTGGCTGCCGCAACTCACCCCGATATCTCTTTGGAGGAGCTGAAGGCTGAAGCGCAGATTGTGGCGCTGCTGCATGACACGGTGGAGGATACCGGCGTTTCTCTCGCTTTCTTGGCGCGTCATTTCTCGGCGCGTATTGTGGATGCGATTGAGGCTTTGACCCGCCGCCCGGGTGAATCGCGTGAGTCGTATCTGAGCCGGGTGCGTGTGAATGATTTGGCTCGTCTGGTGAAGCTTGCCGATATTGCGGATAATACTGACCCGCAGCGTTTGGCGCTTCTGGAGGAACCGACTCGTACCTGCCTCATGATTAAGTATGAGCACTCGCTGAAGCTGCTGCACCTGAACGATTAGGTTCAAAGCTGACCATATAGAAGCCGCCCGGTATGGAATGTATTCCATGCCGGGCGGCTTCTATGAATCATCTATTGAATTAGTCCAGGCGAGAGACAGCGTGACTAGCCTCTTCCTCGGTGAAACCTTCCTCATCTGAGGTCAAATGCAAATAGATTTCCTCATGGGACATACCCTCCTGCTGGTCACTCTTTGCCATCTCCAGGGCATTCGCATTCCAGTCAGCCTCAATATTGTCTACAGCATATTGAGCAGCCCCATGTGTAAACATCTCAGATTTACTGGTCAGCTCGTTGTAGATACCCTGCTTCGACATATACATGCTGTCAGAGTAAAATTCAGCTTTCTTCAGAGCAGCCTCGCGTTCAGCTTCTATCCATAAATCAGTAAGGACCAGGTCATCACTATGAGGTCTCGGATCTGATTCTTCCCAGTCGACGACAGTAAAGACAGGCAATGAAAATGCAGTACCCGTAACGACGCATTCACCCTTACCCAAGGTTGGAATCACGTCAAATGACGCCCGGTCCAGGGTTGGCATCGTTCTTTCGATCATTCGCAGGTCAAGCTCATTAACGAGCCGATGAATAAAATAGTTATGAATCTGAGAAATAATTGTTGGTGATATATCTGCCGGCCGCTGGCTAGAAAGTGTCAGATAGAAACCAAACTTTCTACCTTCCTTAATAATTTCTTCAAATACGTCAAGTCGATAATCTCTCCAATGATCCCCCACTTCGCCCGAATTAGCGTTCAAAATATTATGTGCTTCATCAATAATAAGATGGGATGTTGACCCACTGCCCTTTTTATTTTTTTGCTCACCATACATCATCTTTGCAAACAACATAGGTATCATACGTTTAATACTCTGATTCGCATTTAGCAAGTCCACAATAAAAAGACTACAGGCGTTCTGCGGGCGATCATTTCTTACTTCAATAATTTTATCCAGGTCATTTAAAGCAACACCTACCCTCTTCATAAGAGGATCTAAATGTTCTTTTTGCACTTGACCCCAGGCAGTACTATGTATATAAGAGAATTTAATTATATAGCCCATGCGCACAACAGGGTCTAATCTCGAGAACGCCTGAGATAAATCATCAAGAATAATATTATAGATATACTCTCTATGCATATCTACTGTGTCGCTGCGTTCAAAATACTTCATTTGACCACTCTGAACATCAGGCATTCTATAACTATTATTATAACTTGGCTTCATGCAATCCAGGTCGCATTTTTCCACACCAATAACTTTTTTATATAAATCAATCCACTCACTCAAGGCGTCACCGCGAGATGTATCTCTGGTTATTAGAAGTTTTAGAAGAGTTCCAATAATGAACTTAGCATATCCAACCCAATCCCCTTTATTTTCATTGTAAGATTTTAGAGTACTGTTTATAAATGGCACCTGAGTTGCGGGACGGGCGTCAAAAAGCATAGAGAGAGTCTCTGGGTCAAAGATATACTCATCGCTTATGGGAATCTTATTTGAGTTATTTGATCTTGTAGACAGGCGGTATACCCTCTTATATCTAGAAGGAACACCAAATGATTTCTCATGAGAATATTCACCGTTGAAATCAATGACAATAAATTTTGAATTTTCTAGCACACCTCTCCCATACTCTGACCTAAAAAGATTGAGATACAGACGGTGCAGGGTATTTGATTTACCGCTACCAGTGTTTCCAAAGACACCAATATGTGAAGCGAAAATACGATTAATCGGGATATTAACCTCCTGATCTCCTAGAAGGTCTTCACCAATACGGAGCGAGGGAACATTCTCGCCCAAGGCATACATTGCAGCATAGTCATCCTGGCTAATCCAAGATACTTTATTGCCAACCATTGGGACATACCGCGATGTTACCTGAAAATTACCGCCCTTTACAGTACCAATACTCTTAGCCTTAATAACCCTGTTAATAGAATCCTTAGAATACCGGTTATCAAATTCTTTACTGCCAATAGAATTTTGCTGGTCGATAATTTTTTCTGAAATGACCTTAGCAATAATTCTGACGTTACCCTGGAGAATGGATATAAATGACCCAACCTTAGGACCAGGAAGAACCTGCCCCTCCCACAAAATATTGGCATCATTCACCATGTCATACATGGCCACCTCTGCAATAGCAGAATCCACAGAAATGACAATACCTATATACTTATCCATCTACTTTACCTCCAGACTTCAGAATCTTCGTAACAATATCTAAAGTCAACTTGTTTTCCTTCGTATCCCAAGGTCCATTTACTGGAATATCCCGTGGCTCAATAAACCTTAGATTCTTATATTCTCTGCCCTCACACCCCAAATTTTTACGGATGTCCCTTTTAGTATTATTATTTGAGTAGCAGAATATATACGCATTCAACTCTTTGTTCCGCAGCGCTCGTTGCATCATTTTAACGATATGCTCATCCTGAAACGAAAATCCAATAACAAAGAGAACACTTTGCGGCTTATCCAGTTCCGTTTGAAAAATCCTTAACATATCATGAAAATAGTTTTCTTCAAAGGTCACTCGAGGTTCATGGCCATCAGGGTTAACAACAACAGGATTATCAACAACCTCTGCCTTAATCTCTATCTCCTCATCCGCTGTTTTTTCCCAATTAACCGAGCCATGAGGTTTAATTAGAGAGATACTCGGGATTTCATCAATATAATTATTAGATGGCCCTCGGTATGAAACAGTTCGATTGAAGTTTGAGCTGTCTAGAATTCTCTTGAAGTAACCCCGTGCACCATCATTAATCACAAATGTTTCAGTTTTTGAGACTTCATCAAGAGCGTCCTCTATAAATAAATCATAATTAGTCGTAAAGATATTTATATTCTTAGGATTCTGGCGTGAATTCATTCTATTCATAAGGCTAATAACTTCCTGGATAAATGCCTCATAACTGCAAGAAACAGTTTTTATATTATTTAATGTTTGCTCACTGCCCAGATAAGGCTCCAAAATAATTTTACTTACGTTGCTTACATTGTCCAAAAGTAATTTATTACCATCTTTTTCGCACTTTTTGCAATGTGCGCCTCCTGAAACTCCTTCAGATTTACTGTGGTTATTATTTTCTCTGGCTTTTTCCCAGTATTTACTCATTAATCCAATCGCATCCGCTGAACATCCCGAACCAATCAGAAAATTCACATTCTTGCTGACCGCGACCTCGCGGATCTCTTCCAGAATATGCATATCCCCTCCTATGGAAATATGGTTAACAACAACCCTCTCAATATAGCTTCATCATGGTGTACGGTCAAAGCCCCTAAAACACACAAAAAATACCCGCCCGGTGCCGAAGGCATACACCTTCCGCACCGGGCGGGTACTTTATCTGCGGTCAGGAGCTTAGATGTTGAAGCCCAGCGCGCGCATCATATCGCGGCCGTCCTCAGTAATACGCTCCGGGCCCCACGGCGGCATCCAAACCCAGTTCACACGCCAAGAATCAACCAGGTTCTCCAGGTTGCTCTGAACCTGCTCCTCAATAACCTCCTGCAGCGGGCACGCCGCGGTGGTCAGAGTCAGGTCCAGAATGAGGGTTCCATCCTCATCCCAGCGCAGACCGTAGAGCAGACCAAGGTCAACAATATTGACGCCGAGCTCCGGGTCAATGACCTCCTTGAGGGCTTCCTCAATTTCTTCCTGAGGAACACGACCCTGCACAGTCTCAGTCATAGTTCTATCTTTCTGTCAGAATCCGGTAAGGAGAAGAAGCTTACTTCTTACCCACGTAAGCTACGTAGCCCTCTTCTTCCAGGCGGTCAGCCAGCTCGGGGCCGCCCTGGTCAACCATCTTGCCGTCCACGAACACGTGCACGAACTGCGGCTTGATGTAGCGCAGGATGCGGGTGTAGTGGGTAATCAGCATGACGCCCATGTTGTTCTCGTCGTGCGCACGGTTCACGCCCTCAGAAACGATCTTCAGTGCGTCAACGTCCAGACCGGAGTCGGTCTCGTCCAGGATGCCGAACTTGGGCTTGAGCAGCTCCAGCTGAAGGATCTCGTGGCGCTTCTTCTCACCACCGGAGAAGCCCTCGTTCACGTTACGTGCGATGAACGCGGGGTCAATCTCCAGGTTCTTCATGGCTTCCTTAACGTCCTTGGTCCAGGTACGCAGGGAGGGAGCCTGACCGTCCACAGCGGTCTTAGCGGAACGCAGGAAGTTGGACATGGTCACACCGGGGATCTCCACCGGGTACTGCATAGCCAGGAACAGGCCTGCGCGTGCACGCTCGTCCACGCTCATCTCGGTGATGTCCTCACCGTCGAGCAGGATCTGACCGGAGTCAACCTGGTACTTGGGGTGGCCAGCAATGGTGGAAGCCAGAGTGGACTTACCGGAACCGTTCGGGCCCATGATTGCGTGAATCTCGCCCGAGTTGATGGTCAGGTTAACGCCCTTCAGGATGGGCTTGGTGGTTTCGTCGTCGAGGATAACCGAGACGTGAAGGTCCTTGATTTCAAGGGTAGACATTGATTTCTCCTGGTAAAGCTTAGTTGTTGCTGAGGGCGAGCTCTGCCTCAAGGGCCTCGGTGAGCTGCTCTTCAAGTTCGGGAACACGAATCTGCTGAATGATCTCGTTCAGGAAGCCGCGCACGACCAGACGGCGTGCCTCAGCCTCCGGAATACCGCGAGCCTGCAGGTACCACAGGTGCTGCTCATCGAGCTGGCCGGTGGTGGATGCGTGGCCGGCGCCCTCAATCAGGCCGGTCTCAATCTCCAGGTTCGGCACGGAGTCGGCGCGGGGGCCAACTTCCAGCAGCAGGTTACGGTTCAGCTCGTAGGTGTCGGTGCCTTCTGCATCCTTACCAATCAGAACGTCACCAACCCATACGGAGTGCGCACCCTTACCCTGCAGCGCGCCCTTGTAGGTCACGCGGGACTTGCAGTTGGGTACGGAGTGGTCCACGAACAGGCGGGACTCAATGTGCTGACCTGCGTCTACGAAGTACAGGCCGTACATTTCAGTCTCGGCGCCGGGAGCGGTGAACTTGGTGGAGGGGGTCACGCGCACCAGGTCGCCGCCGAGGGACACCACAACGTGCTTGAAGCGTGCGTTGCGGCCCAGCTTAGCGTAGTGTGCGGAGGTGTGGATTGCGTCGTCAGCCCACTGCTGCACGGAAACAACGTTCAGCTCAGCCTCGTCGTTCACCACGAACTCAACGTTCTGTGCCAAGACGGTGGAGCCGGTGTGGCGCAGAACCACGACAGCCTTCGAGAAGGGCTTAGCCTCAATCACGATGTGCTGGGCGGCGGGCTCGTTGCCGGTGCCGTCGATATCAATCTCAACGTGCTCGGACAGCTCAGCCTCGGCGGGGATGGTCACCACGGTTGCTTCGGAGAAGCTGGACCAGGCGTTAGCCGCCACGCGGTCCTCGGGGATACCTGCGGAGCCGATGCGTGCATCCTCGCGGGAGACGGTCTCAACCTGAACCTGCTCGGGTGCAGTGATCTGCGGTGCCGGTGCGGTGCCGGTCAGCTTCTCCAGGTGCAGGCCGCCCAGACGCTTCAGCGGAGTGAAGCGCCAGTCCTCTTCACGACCGGTCAGGGGTGCGAAGTCCTCCACGTTGTAGGAGGTCTTACGCTCTGCACGGGATGCTTCGAGTACCTTCTGGACGTTGTTCGGGTTGGAGCCCTGGTGGTGCGCCTCGGTGGCACGGTACAGGGTGTCATCGTGGGCGAACTCGGTGGCGAGCTTCTCGCCCTCCTGGTCCATGCCGGGGATGATCGGGGAGTGGTAACCCAGGGTTTCTTCGTTGGTCGGCATTAGCCCACAGATCCTTCCATCTGAAGTTCGATCAGGCGGTTCAGTTCGAGTGCGTACTCCATCGGCAGCTCACGTGCGATGGGCTCAACGAAGCCGCGGACAATCATTGCCATTGCTTCTTCTTCGCTCAGGCCGCGCTGCATCAGGTAGAACAGCTGGTCCTCGGAGACGCGGGAAACGGTCGCCTCGTGACCCATGGTCACATCGTCCTCGCGGACATCCACGTAGGGGTAGGTGTCGGAGCGAGAGATGGTGTCCACCAGCAGTGCGTCACAGACCACGGAGGACTTGGAGTGCTTAGCGCCCTCACGAACCTGAACCAGGCCGCGGTATGCGCTGCGGCCGCCGTTACGTGCCACGGACTTGGACACAATGGTCGAGGAGGTGTTCGGCGCAATGTGAACCATCTTCGAGCCGGTGTCCTGGTGCTGACCCTCACCCGCGAATGCGATGGACAGGGTCTCACCCTTAGCGTGCTCACCGACCATGTAAACAGCCGGGTACTTCTGGGTGACCTTGGAGCCGATGTTGCCGTCCACCCATTCCATGGTGGCGCCCTCGTGCGCAACCGCACGCTTGGTCACCAGGTTGTAGACGTTGTTCGACCAGTTCTGGATGGTGGTGTAACGAACGCGTGCGTTCTTCTTCAGCACAATCTCAACCACTGCGGAGTGCAGGGAGTCGGACTTGTAGATGGGGGCGGTGCAGCCCTCAATGTAGTGAACGTAGGAGCCTTCGTCCGCGATAATCAGGGTGCGTTCGAACTGACCCATGTTCTCGGTGTTAATGCGGAAGTACGCCTGCAGCGGGATCTCCACGTGAACTCCCGGGGGAACGTACACAAAGGAGCCACCGGACCATACGGCGGTGTTCAGTGCGGAGAACTTGTTGTCACCAATCGGGATGATGGAGCCGAAGTATTCCTTGAACAGTTCGGGGTATTCGCGCAGACCGGTGTCGGTGTCGACGAAGATCACGCCCTGCTTCTCCAGGTCCTCACGGATCTGGTGGTACACGACCTCAGACTCGTACTGTGCAGCCACACCCGCGACGAGCGAGTTACGCTCCGCCTCGGGAATGCCCAGGCGCTCGTAGGTGGTGCGGATGTCCTCGGGCAGCTCCTCCCAAGAAGCCGCCTGACCCTCGGTCGAACGCACGAAGTACTTGATGTTGTCGAAGTCGATTTCGGAAAGATCCGCACCCCAAGTGGGCATGGGCTTACGCTCGAAGAACTTCAGCGCCTTCAGACGCATGTCCAGCATCCACTGGGGTTCGTTCTTCTTTGCAGAGATGTCGCGCACGACGTCCTCGTCCAGGCCGCGCTTTGCTACCTGGCCTGCTTCGTCGGAGTCTGCCCAACCGTACTCGTAGTTGCCAATGCCCTCGAGTTCGGGGTTCATCTCCAGGATCTCTGAAATGACGGTGTCGTTGGCGTTCTGCCCAACTTTCTCAGTCATTACGGCCTTTCTTCGATGGTTATTACATTTCTTGCCGCCACCTGCCGGTTGCAGGCGCGGTAGTTGAGGGGGCTGATGCCGCACTCGACCACGGCGTTTAACGCAGCGTGGGGCGGGCGGATTCCAGCGTGCGGGTCGCACCCTTGAGGGGTTCATCGGGGTGCGCCGCGGGGTACTGCGGTAAGCGTTACGCGGAAGGTTTCTCTAGGAATAGGTTTCTCTAGGATTCTTCTGCGTTCTTCTCACCCTCGGCGGTGACGCGGTTCAGGGGCACGTGCGTGGTACACACGTGAGCGCCCGATGCCATGGTTGAAAGCCTACGGACATCAACGCCGAGCAGGTCAGAAATAATCCCGGTTTCCTGCTCGCAGAACACTTGGAAGTCTCCAGCGAGGTCGCGTACCGGGCAGTGACCCTGACAGAGCTGAATACTTGCCAGAAAATGCTCGGGAACAGTTCGTCCTGCAGGAGGCGCGGTGACCTGAGCGGTCGCCACGAAACCGTCCTTACTCATTGCCTCTGCGAGCGCCTGCGCTCTGGCTGCCACATCGTCACCGGCGGCTTCTACGACGGGTCGGTAGCGGGCTTCCATTTCTGCGGCGCGGGCGGAGGCGAAAGCTTCGAGGGCTTCCTGACCAACCGTGTCGCGGAGCATTTGCAGGGCTTCGCGGGCGATAAGGAGGTAATCGTTGCCGAGGCGTTCGTGGCCCTGGGGGGCGATCACGTAGCGGCGGGCGGGTCGTCCAGCTCCGGCGCCGTGCTTTTTGATGGGCGCGACCTCAATCATGTTGTTGGATTCGAGGGCGTCGAGGTGGCGGCGTACCGCTGCGGGAGTGAGGCTGAGGAGCTCACCGAGGGTTGCTGCGGATACGGGGCCATTGTTGAGGACTTCGCGCAGGACGCGGTCCCTGGTGCGTTCTTCTGCCTCGGCTTTGCGCTTGGATGTGCGTGCCGCGGAGGACTTTGTACTGGAAGCACCAGTAGAGCCCGAGGCGGCGGTTCGGGTGCCGTTTCGGGTCTGCGCCTCGTTCGTTGAGGCGCGCTGAGGGGTCTTATTCACGGAATACACAAATAAAGTATGTCCTAATTAGTTTTTCTTTGGCTAGTTAGGTACCCCTACTTGCTAACTTTTCTACCTTAAAGTGAACTTTTGAGTCGTAACGGGCGTGCTTTGAACGTGAGTTAGGGCATAAGATGAAGGGGCACACACGCTCCTTCATCGCAAAAATCGAAAGTGACTGTCTATGGAGACCACCACCGCGGGCCAGCAGGACCACCCTGGGCGTGCATCCGCCGTACCAACGGCACACACTGAGCACCACACGGAGCCCAGCGCCTCACCCACCGCACGACGACGCATCGTCACCGAAGAACCGGCGCTCACCATTAAAGACCTCATCAAAGAGTTCAAACCCTCACGCGCCTTCCGCACCAAATACCCCGAACGGCTCACCGCCAGCGGGCTCTACCGCGCCGTCAACAAGGTCAACCTGCGCGTCTTTCCCGGTGAAGTGGTCGTCCTGCTCGGAGCCAACGGCGCCGGCAAAACCACAACCCTCGCCTGCGCACAGGGTCTGCTCAAGCCCACCCGCGGTACCGTGCGCCTCCTCGGAGAAAACCCGCTGCAGGCGGACCCAGAACTGCGCGCTAAGGTCGGCATTATGCTCCAGGACGGCGGCCTGCCCAACGCCATGCACCCTATCCCGCTGCTGGAACACATCTCGACCATGTACACCGACCCGTACCCGGTCGAAGAGCTTGCAGAACGCCTTGGCATTGATGCCTTCAACGGCACCACGATTCGCCGCCTCTCGGGTGGTCAGAAGCAGCGTGTCTCCCTTGCTGCCGCCCTCATCGGCCGCCCGGACGTGCTCTTCCTCGACGAGCCCTCCGCGGGCCTGGACCCGCAATCCCGCAACGTCGTCTTCGACATCATTCGTGAACAGCGTGAACTCGGCACCGCCATTGTGCTCACTACGCACCTGATTGATGACGCGCAGAAGCTCGCCGACTACGTGTACATCATTGAAAATGGCACCACGGTTCAGGAAGGTACCGTCTCCGAGCTCATCGCCAGCGACGGCACGAACCGCCTGCAGTACACCCTGGATGCACCCACCCCCACCCGTGAGCAGCTGCTGCCCGCGCATCTGCGTGCCGGTGTGGAGCTCATCGAGAAGGTGCCCTACACCCCGGCTCGTGACGGTGCACCCTCCGTACCCGGCGCGTATGAGCTGGTCGGCGCACTGCGTCCCGAGCATCTGGCGGCATTCACCTCAGCGCTCGCCGAGCGTTACCTCATGCCGATTTCCCTCACCATGGAACCGAAGACTCTTGAGGATGTCTTCCTCGACATTTCAGGACGTGATATCCGATGAGCAACACCGCGAACACCCGCCCCAAGGTCTCTTCTATTGACGAAGATGAGGAGTACATTCCCCCGCGCGCGAACTACCCGCTCGTGCGCGTGATCGAGCAGGGCCGCTACGAGACCATGGCGATGCTCCGCAACGGCGAGCAGCTGATGCTCAACATTATTTTTCCCGTCATGGCGCTTATTGCGTTGCGGTTCACCGGTCTGATTGATGAGTACGCGAACTCGGTCGGGGTCTCCCGCATGGACGCGGCGGTCCCCGGCGTTCTGGCGCTCTGCGTGATTTCTACGGCGCTGTCCGGCCAGGGCATTGCCACCGGTTTTGATCGCCGCTACGGCGTGCTGCGGTTCCTGGCGACCACTCCCCTGGGCCGTAACGGCCTGATTATGGGCAAGTGCATTGCGGTGCTGGTGGTCGTGGCGATTCAGTTCACCCTGGTGGCGGTTCTGGGGTACGGCCTGGGGTGGCGCCCGGACGCTATCGCCGTCTCCCGCTCCATCATCACGATGATCATGGGTGCCGGCGCATTTACGGCGCTGGGCCTGCTCATCGCCGGTACGGTGCGTGCGGAGGCGACCCTCGCCATCGTGAATATCGCCTGGGTGATTCTTGCCGGTGCCGGCGGCGTGGTGTTCCCGCTGAAGTCCTTCCCTGACTGGTACGCCGGGGTTGTGGCGTGGTCGCCCTCGGCGGCTCTGGGCGACGCGCTGCGCGGCAACTTCATTCAGCATCAGTGGCTTGCCGAACCGCACTGGGTCCTCATTGTGTGGACCGTGGTCATTGGGTTTGTTGCCTCACGTAAGTTCAAGTGGTCCGACTAGAGGCAGCACAAATACAGACAGTGCAAGCGCAGACAGTGCAAGAGCAGACAGAGCTTCTTCTCATCGCAAATTAAAAGACGGGCGCCGGATATGTTCCGATCATATCCGGCGCCCATACATATAACACAAACCTTTAGTCTCAACCACGCACAAAGTGCACGGTCCGAGACTAAAAGAAAGCACCCTCCTCCAGAACCTTTTATCTCACCACCACAGTAAGATAATCAACGGTTCTTACGCGGAGGAGGGGCTTCAATCACCGAGATGCAGACCGACCCAACCACTGTTTCGGTCTACAACCTTCCTGCTCAACCTTAACATGAGCTTCACCACTTACACAAAAATTGTTACGTTACTGAACAATATTCAGCGCATAGCTCAGAAACACAGCTCAAACGTGCACCGCGAAATCCGCGGAGCCCGCGTTGTAGCGTCGCTTTTTTCTCCATCTCAGCCCCGTATCACCCTGTGAATGTCTGCATTCACACACCGGATACTTCCGCCCAGTGAACTATCCTGTTAAAACGAAAGGGTCGAAACAAACCTCCAGGCTCCCCGCACCTACCGGGTACTTACCAAGGCACCTACCCGGGTACCTACCGGCGCGGGAATAAGCGCCCCCGAAGGCACGTTACACCCGATGAACAGCGCGCTAGCACAAGCCTGCTGGCGCATCCACTCACGTTGTGAAAGGACACCCCACGTGGCAGAAAACCTCCAGTGGACAGAAACCGATCAGCGAGCCGTTGACACCGCCCGCATCCTTGCCGCCGACGCCGTGGAGAAGGTCGGCTCCGGCCACCCCGGCACCGCGATGAGCCTGGCCCCGGTCGCCTACCTGCTGTTCCAGAAGGTCATGAACCAGGACCCGGCCGACGACCGCTGGGAAGGCCGCGACCGCTTCATCCTGTCCCCCGGCCACACCTCCCTCACCCTGTACACTCAGCTGTTCCTCGGCGGCTACGGCCTCGAAATGAGCGACCTGGAAGCCCTGCGCACCTGGGGTGCCCTCACCCCCGGCCACCCCGAATACAAGCACACCAAGGGCGTAGAAATCACCACCGGCCCGCTCGGCCAGGGTCTGGCATCCGCTGTTGGTTTCGCCTACGCACAGCGTCGTATGCGCGGCATGTTCGACCCCGAGGCTGCCCCGGGCACCTCCCCCTTCGACCACCACGTCTACGTCATCGCCTCCGAGGGTGACGTGCAGGAGGGCGTGACCGCCGAGGCGTGCGCGCTCGCAGGTCACCAGGAGCTCGGCAACCTGATTGTCGTCTGGGACCGCAACCACATCTCCATTGAGGAAGACACCGACGTTGCCTTCACCGAGGACGTAGCAAAGCGCTACGAGTCCTACGGTTGGGATGTTCAGCGCGTGGACTGGACCCGCACCGGCGACTACGTTGAGGACGTCGCAGAACTGTACGCCGCTATTGAGCGCGCGAAGGCTGTCACCGACAAGCCTTCCTTCATTGAGCTGCGCACCATCATCGGCTACCCCGCCCCCACCAAGCAGAACACCGGCGCAGTACACGGCTCCAAGCTCGGCGCCGATGAGGTAGCCGCAACCAAGGAACTGCTCGGCTTCGACCCCGCCAAGAGCTTCTTCATCGAGGAGAACGTGCTGGCACACACCCGTCAGCTGCGCGAGCGCGGCGCTGCGGCACACAAGGCATGGGACGAGAAGTTCGAGGCATGGGCTAAGGCTAACCCCGAGCGCGCCGAACTGTACAAGCGCCTCGTTGCAGGCGAACTGCCCGCGGACTACAAGGCTGCTTTCCCCGTGTTCGAGGCTGGCACCTCCGTGGCAACCCGCGCGGCATCCGGCACCGTCATCAACGCTATCGCTGACACCTTCCCCGAACTGTGGGGCGGCTCCGCTGACCTCGCCGGCTCGAACCTGACCACCATCAAGGGGGCAGAGTCCTTCAACCCGGCATCGCGAACCACCGAAGACTGGACCGGTAACCCCTACGGCCGCGTGCTGCACTTCGGTATTCGTGAGCATGCTGCCGCAGCAATCGTTAACGGTATTGTGCTCTCCTCCCCGACCCGCGCATTCTCGGGCACCTTCTTCGTGTTCTCCGACTACCAGCGCCCGGCCGTTCGCCTCTCCGCACTGATGGGCGTTCCCTCAGTGTACGTGTGGACCCACGACTCCATCGGCGTGGGCGAAGACGGCCCCACCCACCAGCCGATCGAGCACCTCTCCGCCCTGCGCGCCATCCCCGGCTTCGACGTGGTTCGCCCCGCGGACGCTAACGAAACCGCCGTCGCATGGCGCACCATCCTGGAGAAGTTCGACCGCCCCGCAGGCCTCGTGCTCTCCCGCCAGAACCTGCCCGTCTGGGCTCGTGAGGACGTGCACGCAGACGCTGAGGGTGAGAAGTTCGCCTCCGCAGAGGGCACCGCACGCGGCGGCTACATCATGGCTGACACCGAGGGCACCCCGGACGTCATCCTGATTGCTACCGGCTCCGAGGTTGAGCTGGCCGTCCAGGCTCGCGCAACCCTCGCCGAGCAGGGCATCGCGGCTCGCGTGGTCTCCATGCCTTCGCGCGAGTGGTTCGCTGAGCAGGACGCAGAGTACCGCGAGTCGGTTCTGCCCTCCTCGGTTGCCGCCCGCGTCTCCATCGAAGCTGGCCTGGCAATGAGCTGGTACGACCTGCTCGGCACCGCTGGCCGCGCCGTATCCATCGAGCACTTCGGTGCATCCGCCGATGCGAAGACCCTGTACCGCGAATTCGGTGTGACCGCGGAGGCTGTCGTGGCCGCCGCTAAGGAATCCATCGACGCCGCTAAGTAAGCAGTAACAACGCCGCGGTAACTGCCGCGCACACTGCGCTCCCCCTGTACGGGTGGGGCGCGGACGCAACGGGTAGGCTCCGGCTGACCACTCAGCCGGAGCCTCCCGCCGCCCAGTAGTTTTCACTGATATCTCAAATTTCATTTCGACAAAGAATCGAAGGTTTTCACATGTCTGAGTCCACTCAGAAGCTTTCCGACGCCGGTGTCTCCATCTGGCTTGACGACCTCTCCCGTGAGCGTCTGACCAGCGGCAACCTCGCCGAACTCATCAAGACCCACAATGTCGTCGGTGTGACCACCAACCCCACCATCTTCGCTGGCGCGCTCTCCAAGGGTGCCGCATACGCTGAGCAGATGCGTGAACTTGCCGCCGCTGGCGCAAGCGTTGAAGAGGCAGTCTTCGCCGCAACCTGCGACGACGTACGCGCAGCCTGCGATGTATTCGCACCCGTCTACAAGGCATCCAACGGTTTTGACGGCCGCGTCTCCATCGAGGTTGACCCCCGCCTGGCACGCGACGCCGAAGGCACCGCCAAGATGGCACGTGAACTCTACGAGCGTGTGGGCCGCGAAAACGTCATGATTAAGATCCCCGCAACCCAGGAAGGCCTGCGCCCCATCGCGGAGACCCTGGCTGCTGGCATCAGCGTGAACGTGACCCTGATCTTCTCCCTGACCCGCTACCGCGAGGTCATCAACGCCTACATGCTTGGACTGGAGCAGGCGCTGGAGAACGGCAAGGACCTGTCCACCATCCACTCCGTCGCATCCTTCTTCGTCTCCCGCGTAGACACCGAAATCGATACGCGCCTCGAAGCTGCCGGCGGCGACGCTGTGCAGCTCAAGGGCAAGGCAGGCCTGGCGAACGCACGCCTCGCCTACGAGGTGTTCGAGGAAATGTTCTCCTCCGAGCGTTGGGCACGCCTGCAGGCACACGGCGCGAACGTACAGCGCCCGCTGTGGGCATCCACCGGTGTGAAGGACCCTTCGCTGCCGGACACCCTGTACGTCACTGGCCTGGTCGCACCCAATACCGTGAACACCATGCCCGAGGCAACCCTGAACGCTGTTGCTGACCACGGTGAAATCACCGGCAACACCATCGTGCCGAACTACTCCGAATCCAACAAGGTTCTGGACGCTATCGGTGCCGCAGGTGTCTCCTACACCGAGGTCGTAGAGAAGCTCGAGGTTGAGGGCCTGTCCAAGTTCGACGTCTCCTGGGAAGAGCTGCTGCAGACCGTCCGCGAGGCGCTCGAGCAGGCTAAGTAGCCGCACCCAATAGCTGTTGACATTCAACAGCTGCTCAACTGTAGCGCACTACCTACCGCTACGGATGCGCACCACCTCACGTATATGTTGGTAAGCACCCAATCCGCCGGGATTCTCGCAGAGATTCTCACCGGGCTTCACCGCCCGAAGCGTCCCAGAGAATTTCGGCGGGTTAGGTGCCCCTCATATCGTCCCGTCAAAACCGGTACAATACAGGGTACACACCTTCCAGAATGCGGCATCGCCTCCGCGCGAATAAGGTACGAACCGCGCGCCGCACGAACCAACCAAGGCAATCAAAGGAATATATTGTGACTAACGGTCATGAAGCGAACCCCCTCAGGGATACTCGCGACCGCCGCATTACCCGCATTGCGGGGCCGTCCGCGCTCGTCTTCTTTGGCGTAACCGGTGACCTTGCCCGCAAGAAGCTGCTTCCGGCAGTGTATGACCTCATGAACCGCGGTTTGCTCCCCCCGAGCTTCGGCCTCGTCGGCTTCGGCCGCCGCCCCTGGAGCGATGACGACTTCCGCTCCTACGTACGCGAATCCGTTGAAGCGCACGCTCGTACCCCCTTCCGCGAAGACGTATGGAACCAGTTCCAGCAGGGCATGCGATTCGTCGTCGGTGCCTTCGACGATGACGCAGCCTATGAACAGCTCAAGAGCACCCTCGCAGAGCTCGACGAGCGTGGCGCCCACGGCAACTATGCCTTCTACCTCTCCATCCCCCCGAAGGCATTCGAGCAGGTCCTCACCAAGCTCGCCGAACACGACCTCGCATCGCGCGATAACGACACCGTCAACCCTGTCGACGGTTGGCGCCGCGTGGTCATTGAGAAGCCCTTCGGTCACAACCTTGAAAGCGCACGCGAACTGAACTCCATCGTGGAGGCAGTCTTCCCGCCCGACGCCGTGTTCCGAATCGACCACTACCTGGGCAAGGAAACCGTGCAGAACATCCTGGCGATGCGTTTCTCCAACCAGATGTTCGAGCCCCTCTGGAACTCCCACTACGTGGATCACGTCCAGATCACCATGGCTGAAGACATCGGCATCGGCTCCCGTGCAGGCTACTACGACGGCGTGGGTGCGGCCCGCGACGTCATCCAGAACCACCTGCTACAGCTGCTCGCCCTCACCGCTATGGAAGAGCCCCTCAGCCTCGACGCGAAACACCTGCGCGCCGAGAAAGCGAAGGTCCTCGAAGCTGTGCGCATCGACGACCTGCCGAACTCCTTCGCACTCGGCCAGTACGCCGCAGGCTACCAGGGCGGCGAACACGTCAACGGCTTCTTCGACGAGAACGACATCCCCGCAGACTCCCGCACCGAAACCTTCGCAGCGCTGAAGGTGTCCATCGCAAACCGCCGCTGGGAAGGCACCCCCTTCTACCTGCGCGCCGGCAAGCGCCTGGGCCGCCGAGTCACCGAAATCGCCGTGGTCTTCAAGAAGTCCTCCGACCGTCTCTTCGGCGAACGTGAAAACCCGCAGGTCGGCCAGAACGCCATCGTCATCCGCGTGCAGCCCGACGAAGGCATGACCATCCGATTCTCCGCGAAGGTGCCCGGCACCCAGATGGAAATCCGCGACGTCAACATGGACTTCGGCTACGGCCACTCCTTCACCGAAGAGTCCCCCGAAGCCTACGAGCGTCTCATCCTGGACGTTCTGCTCGGCGAGCCGCCGCTGTTCCCCCGCCACGAAGAAGTTGAGCTCTCCTGGAAGATTCTCGACCCCTTCGAAGAGTACTGGGAAGAAAACCGCATTAAGCCTGAACCCTACGAGTCCGGTTCGTGGGGTCCGCGTTCAGCACACGAGATGCTTGAGCGTGACAATCGCGCTTGGAGGCGCCCGTGATCTCGCACCTGCATAACACCACTGTTTCCGCTATCAACAAGGAACTGAGCCACCTGACTGCCGCCAACGGTAGCCTCAGCAGCGGACGAGTACTCACCCTCGTTGTTCTCGCGGAAAAGGGCCACTCCCGCGAAGCAATGCGCGCCGCGATTCGTGCCTCCCACGAACACCCGAGCCGCATTATTGTGCACATCTCCCACGACCCGCTCGACCCCGACCAGCTGGATGCAGAAATCCACCTCGGCGGCGACACCGGCGCATCCGAGATGATTGTTCTGCGCGGCTGGGGTAGCGCATCCCGCCCGACCGAGGCGCTGATTTCCGGTCTGCTGCTGCCGGACTCCCCGATTGTGGTCTGGTGGCCGCACTCGGTACCCGAGAACCCGGCACAGCACTCCATCGGTCGCATTGCGCAGCGCCGCATCACCGATTCGGCACGTGCAGCAGACCCGAAGGAAGCCCTCAAGCACCTCGCCGAGGTGTTCCGTGCCGGCGACACCGATCTGGCGTGGACCCGCCTCACTCTGTGGCGCACCCAGCTGGCAGCGCTCATGGAGCAGATGCCTTCCTCCCCCGTGCGCCGCGTGGTTGTGTGGGGTTCGGGCAAGTCCCCGTCCGTGGTGCTGCTCGGTACGTGGCTCGGCTGGAAGCTTGAAGCGCCCGTGCACCTCGCCACCATTGGTGCGGCAAACCGCGGCCTGTACCGCGTCAGCGTTGAGCGTGAAGACGGTTCTGTGACGATGTTCCGCCCCGGCATTTCCGTGGCGACCATCTCCACCCCGTACGCACCCGATCAGCAGATTGCGCTGCCGGTGCGTACCCTCGCCGAATGCATCTCTGAGGAGCTGCGCCGCCTCGACCCGGACGACACCTACGGTGACGTGCTGAAACAGGCGCTGTGCACCGTCACCCTCGTCGATGACACCTGCCAGCCTGAAGACATGCTGGATCTCGAAGAATACCCGGAGGTTTTCGATGCCTAAGATTCAGAACATGGGCGCATCCACCCCCACCCTGGTGGCGCACCCGACCCGCGACGCTCTCGCAGCGGACGCGGTGACCCGCATCCTCGACATCATTGAACACGTGCTCTCTGAGCGCACCATCGCCCACATTTCGCTGACCGGCGGCACGATGGGTATCGCCACCTTGAAGGCGTGGGCTGAGAACGAGCGCGTGAAGGATATCGACTGGTCCCGCGTGCACTTCTGGTTCTCCGATGAGCGTTACGTGCCCGAGCGTAGCCCCGAGCGTAATGACGGTCAGGCTATTGAGGCGTTGCTCGCTCCCCTGCTTTCGCACGGCCTGGTTGTGGGCAATGTGCACCGCATGGGTCCGTCCGATATTTTCACCGGCCTGGACGCTGCAGCTGAGCACTACGCCTTTGAGATGCGCGATTACGCCGGTTCCGCGCCGGCTGTGAGCGTGCAGATGCCTGAGGGCGCAACCGAACTACCGCTGGCTGGTGGTCACGGTGGCGGCGCAGGTCATGAGCACGGCGGCTCTGGCGGCTGTGGTTGTGGCGGCGGCGGTTGCGGTTCTTCCGCACCCGAGCAGTCCATCGAAGAGACCACTTTGGAAGACTTCGACGCTGAGGCTGCTGAGCCCGCAGGTGGTTGCGGATGCGGCGGCGGAGGCTGCGGTGGTGGCGGTGGCCAGTGGCCCGCACCGGTCTTTGACATCACCCTGCTGGGCATGGGCCCGGATGGTCATATTGCTTCCTTGTTCCCGGGCCGTAAGCAGGTTCTGCTGGGTACCGGTCTGCCGGAGGATCCGGTTGAGGGCGGTAAGGCTGTAACCGTGATGGTTTCTGATTCGCCGAAGCCGCCGGCTGAGCGTGTGTCGGTGACCCTGCCGATTATCAATAATTCGCGTCACGTGTTCTTCCTCATCACCGGTGAGGATAAGCAGGATGCGACCGGCCGCCTTCTGGCTGGCGCGAAGCTGGACGCTGAGGATCTGAACGCGGAGCTGCTGCTGGAGACCCCGGCGGTGGGTGCGCGCGGTAAGAAGCAGACCTTGATTTTTGCAACCGAGGAGTCGCTGGCTCCTGAGAACCGCCCGTAAGGTTCGGTTCTGAACTGCATTGGATAAAGGGTGGAGCCCCGGATAGTTGCTATCCGGGGCTCCACTCTATGGTTTTTAAACCAGCCCGAATGGTACTAGAAGTGGTACCATAAAGTATGCCGAGTCACACTCTCCCCCGCCAGGAGCTCTACACCTACCGCGTCGAGTGGTCTGAAGACGACCAGGAATTTGTCGGAACTGTTGCCGAATTCCCCAGCCTCTCATACCTGGCTCCGACCTCGACCGAAGCATTCGCAGGTATCCGAGAAGTCGTCGCCGACACCCTCGAAATTCTTGAAGAAGACGGCCGCGAAGCACCCGAACCGTTCTCTCTGCGTTCCTTCTCGGGACGATTCAACTTGCGTGTTTCACCGCAATTGCATCGTCGTCTGGTTCAGCAGGCAGCGCTTTCTCACCAGAGCCTGAACCAGTACGTGAGCCAACAGCTCGAAGCGGTCGCCTAAGTACGCCAGTGCATCTTCATAATCCAACGAAGATTCCAAAATGTTATAGCTAACAAAAGAGTGGAGCCCCGGATAGACACCTACCCGAGGCTCCACTCTTTGCTACGCTCGCCTACTGCCCGTCTACTTTTCAGAGGCGGCAGGATTCTGCGGCTCTTGCTCCTCCGAAGATTCATCCGACTCGAAGCCTACGTACAGTGCCGTCAGCGAGGGAACAGTCGCCTCCAGTACCTCCTGCGCCTCCTCGGGGCTCGCCGCAAGCTTCGCGCCGGTGAGCTGCAGGTACTCGCGCACCGTCATGGGCTGCGCCCAATCGAAGTGCTCACGCACAGCGGTAATGTTCGCGCCGGACTGCAGCACGTTAATGCCGCGGGCAAGACCAATATCTGTCACCTTCACGATCGCATCGGTCTCCTCCTGGATGTCGTACGGGTCGCGGTTCTGCAGGTCCACAATGAACGGCAGCACGCCGCGGCTCTCAGCGCGCAGGGCGAACTTGGTGTGCACCTGGCTCACCTCGTGCACCTCGCCCACGCCCACGGCGGGAACCACCATGAAGCCCGCCTGCAGGTCGTTCACCGCGGCCAGGGTGTGTGCCTCCCCGAAGCCGGAGTACAGCTGCACCACCGGCACGAGGTAGCACACCTCCGCCTTGAGCGCCTTGCGTGCCTCAATGTCGATGTACTCCCAGGCGCCGCCAGTACCATCGGTAATGTCACCGGAGTGGTGCGCGTAAATGGCGCCCTGGCTGTTCTTCACGGTCTGCGACCAGTAGCTGATCTTGTCCATGTAGTTGCCTTCGGCGTCGAACATCATCAGCGACAGGTCAATGTCCACGCCCTCATCCCAGAAGCAGAAGAGGCGAATCACGCCGGTGGGCGGCAGGTGCACCGTCGAGGTGTTGTAGCGGCCCATGCCGTCCAGGGAGGGGCGGGCACTGCGGGTGTTCAGCGGCATGACCATATCGCCCACCTCGTCGGGCAGGTAGATGCTGGTCTCGGCAAGACGACCGGACAGGCCAATTTCGACCAGGCGCTCCAGCAGGTCCAGCACCGCCGGGCTGTACTCGCGCGCCGGAATCATGGTGGCGATACCGGTCTTGGACAGGTTCATGCGCTGCGGGGCGGCGGCCTGAGCCTTCTGACCGGACGTCGCGCGGCGCTCTGCGCGCTGGCTTGCGGCAGGTTCGGAACCGACCGGGATAGAACGCATCGGGTTCTCCGGGCCAGAATTATCCCCGAAGAACGAGCCCAGCGGGTTCGGGATACCCGCATTCTGCATGAGGTTCTGGACCCTCGCGACGCCCTCCGGGTTGCGGCGCGCGTAGTCAGCGAGCTCCCGGTCCTCCTGCACCGCCACGGGGTTGGCGGGGCGTTCCTTCGGCGGGTTCGCGAGCGCGTTACGCTGCAGGGTCACCAGGTTGCGGATCTGCACCAGGATGGGCGCGGAAACGCGCGGCGCCACGGCGGCGAACGCGTCAAAGATGACCTGCTGGCCGGGGCTCGGTGCGGTGTCGATGCCGTAGCGCGGCGCTTCGAAAGCGGTCAGGGCGCGCACCAGCTGGCGTGCGAACACGCCAGGACGGGTGGAGAGCAGACGAGCCACGTTCTGCGCATCCTTAGTTGCGTAGGCGCGGTCCACCAGCGATTCGAAGCTGTACACCTCACCGCGGTACAGGTCGTCAGCCCAGCGGCTCAGCGCGGTCAGTGACGGGTAGTCGCCGGGGTGAACCGCCTTGACGAGGCGCTTGTACATTTCGGCGGCGGGTGCGCTGTCGTAGCGGGCACCGACCGGGTCAGCTTCCAGCACCCGGTTGAGCAGGTGCGCGATGCGGGTGCGTTCGCTACGGCGCAGCTTCAGGCGCGGCGCGGTGCTCAGGCTCAGATCCCCCACCGTGCCGTTGAAACGCAGACGCGAGTAGGCGGCGGCGAGGGCGAGCGCCTCCTTCATGGTGCGCAGGTGCTCAGCGTCTTCGCGGTGCAGGCAGGCGGCGATGAACACACGGTTCTCGCGGCTGGTGTTCTCCGGTCGGGCAGCCGGCAGGGCGTCATGCTGGGCGAGGAAACGGCGCAACGCCACAAGGTCGCGCTGGTCGGTCTGGTTGTACGCCTGCTGCTGACCGAGCAACTGCTGGTAGAGGGCACCCGCCATGATCAGGGCGTTCTGCACGCCGCTGACCATCTGCAGGGGTCGGCGGTTGCGTTCCATGCTGGTGAAGTTGGAGCGGCTCATCGGCTGCTGCCACTCGTAGGGCACGTAGTTCTCGGGCAGGCCGCCAAGGATGCGCTCGGTGCCGTCCGGGTTATAGTACGGGTTGGAAAGGTAGTGCATGATCTGCTCGGTGTAGCGTTGCTCGTCGGTGAGCGTCAGGGCGCGCAAATCAAAGTCGCGACGGAACACGCGGCCGGGGCGGTACCCGTATTCGTAGGACCAGATGGTTGCGAACAGGGCGAATTCGTTGGCGCTGGCGTTCAGCGCCTGGGCGAGGGACTCAGGGCTGAGGGTCAGACCGCAATTGCTCAGGACGGATACTCGCCCCAGGTCGGTGTCGAATGCGCCGGAGTGGTGCAGGTCGTTAATGCTCGAGTAGTTCGAGCGGTAGTGGGGGCCGTCCAGGTCGGTGAAGACGTATACGCCGTAGCGGCGCATCAGGATGAGGCGCACGAGGGGGCTGAGGCCCTCGGGCGCTTCGCCGTGAAGGTAGGCGGACTCGTTGAAGTAGGGTGATTCCTGCAGGTAGGGGGATGCGTCGTAGGGAGTAGTCACGGGTCGTCCTTTCCGTTGGTCTCACCCGGCTGTCACCGTCGGTGGTGTGTTTATGTTCTTATCGTAGCGGTGTGGGTGCGGGTTGTCGCTGGGTTTGGTCATCGGTGACCTGCGGGGGTGTGTATTCGCGGGGGCAACAGGCGGTTACGTAAGCGGAGCCTGGGCGGCGCTTATCCGCCGCGTGCTTGTCCACCAGCCGCTTATCTGTCGGTCGCTTATCCTGCCGGCCGCGTGGGAACGGGGGATTAAAAGAAAAATGGCGGGAAGCGAAGAATCCGACAAATATAAGAAAAAGATATTTCAGAAAGTAGGACTCTTCATGATCCGCCATTACCTATAGAGTACTCCCGCCCCGCGACGGTGGTCAAGCCGTTTCGTCACCGAAGCATACTAGGGGTTTCTACTAGGGGTTTTCCACCCGCCGGTGAGGCTCCAGCTAAGGGGCAAGTAGCCTCACCGGCAGGTAGGTTTTTCGGGTTAGGACTCGCCCAATAGCGCGAGCGCGGCCTCGCGGGCGGCAAGCGCCTCCTCCGTCACGCGCGGGGTCACCGCAGCCAGGGCGCGCAGTGCTTTCGCCAGCACGGTAGAGCCCTTCATCTTCGGCTCCAGCTCGACGGGAATCTCAACCGGCGTACCGTACAGCTCGGCAAGCTCCACCGCCAAGCGCACATAGTCGCCGCCCTTCGTCAGCTCACCGACCATCGGCAACAGCAGGCGCAGAACCTGCAACACACGCCAACCCGCCAGCGGACTAATAGCCGAAACCTCACGCAGGGTCGCCACCAGGCGGTTCGGAAGAACCATCCCGTCCTCCAGAGCCCACTTCAGGGTCTCTGCGAAGGTTCCTGTATCCAGCAGGCCCGCCTCAAAGAGTGCCGCAATGGCCTCTGCCGCCGCCAGACGGTACTCAGGGTTCTTCGCGCTCGCCACATAGCCGAGCAGGGTGCAGGTCGGGGCGCCCACCTGCACGGTGGACTCCCTCAGCGCGCGCAGAAGCGGCAATACGGGAGTCGCATTTTTATAGTCGAGTACAGCCCTCCCCGCGAACAAGAAGTATGCCGAGAGCAAGTCCGGGTTGTTCTGAAGCAACCAGGACGCCCATTCGGTGAGTGCCGGGAGGAAATCACCCAGCCAGCTGTCGACCCTGTCGAGATTCAGCAAATATACGAAGGGAATGAAGGCGGTGTTAAGAGCTTCGTAGGCGGTAGCCTCCTCGGGGCTCATGCCAGCGGTTGCGTGGCTCAGCACCTCGCGCGCCTTATCCGCGGTATCCGCAATGTCGCCCTTGACCTGCCACATGGGCTGGTACTCCACGAACTTCTCGGCGTCAAAGTTTTCGAAGCCGGCCTCGCGAAGACGACCTTCCTGGCTGGCTTGCCTGTATTCCTCAATTCGATCAAAATCGAGACCGCGGTTGTAGCCACTCCAGGGGATGTCCAGGGCAGAAACAGTGCGATAAGTCCAGTTGCTGTAGGTCAGCTGCCGGGCGGGTAGCGGGGCACTCAGCAGACGCACCGTGCGTCCTTCCGTGCGGTACTCTCCCCCGGCGGCGACGGCACGCATCTGTTCCCGGAAAATCTCGTGGAGGTCGCGGTAACCCTTCAACGGCTTGTAGTCAGCATTCCAGAGATGGTGTTTATTCTGAATAGTCAGACGTATCATCTCTTCCTTGCTCAGGAGCGCGTTACTCGGGCAGGCTCGTGCAACCATCTCACTACGGTCGGAATACTGCAGGAGCGGCGTCAGCTCAGGTAACTCCCACGACTCGTATCCCGCGGCCTCGGCGTTAGCTACCAGCACGGCGCACAGCGCAGGCATGTACGCGACGTTGTTGTAGTAATATTCGCTGGCGATCTTGCGCAGGGTACGAAGCTGCTGCTGATCCGCCGGCGCCAGCTTGTCGGTCGCGGCAAAGTGGTAGAGACGTGCCAGGTTCTCTCCTCGGGTGCTGGGAGATTCGTCCCCGGTAATTCGACCCGAGGTGGTGTTCGACTCTTCCGTAATGAGGGTGCAGAACTCTTCCAAATTTGCGATGGATGCGACGGGTTCTCGGTGCTCAACGCCGGGCAACAGCACCGGCGGTACCTCTATGGAAGCGCCCGCCGCCTCCGCCGCCTCCGCCTGGGGCAGGCGGTCTTCGGGCAGGCAGGCTTCAGCGGCACCGCGCAGTTCCAGGGGCAGCACCTCGTAAGCCTCAAGGATGCGCTCAGCAATATATTCGGCAAGCGCCAGCTGCTCGGCGGTTTGCGCCTTCTTACGCTTGGCTTTGCTCAAACCAGCGTACTGGGTGGCGATGAGCTTGAGCAGGCGCAGGGCACCGCGCTGAATCTTCTTTTCGGTGCGGTAGAGGTTCGCGCCGAGTGCGTCGATGAGCTGTTCCAGCTCAACCTGTTCTAGCGACGCCAGCTCTGCGTTTTCGTTCTTCTGCAGGGCAGCGGGTGCGCAGGCTTTGAGCACGTTCTGCAGCATGGTCTGGGCGAAACCAACCGATGCGCTGGGCTCTGCGGTGAGGACAGCCATAAGCTGCGCGAAGCGTGCCCGGTTTTCTGCGTCGGTGGGCTGCAGGTCGGTGTAGACGGAGTGGAACGCCGCCGAGTTGAAGGCACTGAAATCGCTGGTCAGGCCACGCAGTAGGGCGTCCAGAATCTCGTCGCGAATGTCGAAGTATTCGCCCATCAGGCGGCAGAGTTCCGCGCTTTCGCCCATGTAGTTGCCGTATCCCTTGAAGAGCACCCCTTCGGTACGGAAGACCGCCCAGAATTCCTGGTCGAGCAGGGTCATATCTCGGGTGAAGAAGGTCTTGAGCTGGGCGTGATTGCTGGCGCTTCCCTTCTTCACGCTGGGCAGGGCTTCGTGCAGGAAAAGGACCAGGTATTCGGGGGCATCGCAGCTCAGGTTTCGGGCGCGAAGCAGCGTGTAGCAGGTTTCCCAGATCTTCTTCGAGCGCGCCCAAGAGTTCGGGAGGCCCTCAATAAAACGCAGAATCCACTCATCGGGGCGTTCGGTGGCGCCGAGCAGGAACGCGTCAATCAGCTGCTGGTCGGGTTTACCTTCCCAGAGCAGGGTGCGCATGGCGCGACCGGCGGAACGGTGGTATTCCCACGGGTCACCGTCTGGGGTGCGCACGAGCGCCCCGGCAACGTAGGCGGCGAGCGGGGTGCGGTTAATGTGGTCGCTACCGATCACGCTCCTGGGAGTGAGGGTTCGGGCGAGGGAGGCGCGTTCCTCCTCGGTAGCGCCACTGATGACGGCGTGGTATTCCTGCACGTCAGTTGATTCTGCCGCCATGAGGGCTTTGAGGGCGGCGCGGCGCTCTTCAAGGGTGCGCTCACCGGCGTTATGCTCACCGGCGTTATGCTCACCGGCGTTGCGTTCGTTAGGGTTATGCGGCTGGGCGGTATCAGTCATTGGTACCTGCTTTCAGAGTTGAAGGTGAATGGTCGTAAAGAGTCAAACGGAAGTGTTGAACGGAGGTGTTGAAAGGGCGCGGGGGTTGAGCGGTTAGCCCTGCACCTGGTTGAGGATATTCCGGGCGTATCGCGCCTTCTGCGAAGAACCGGTCAGCGTACCCAACCAGGCACGCAGCGGCTCATCCACGAGCTGCGCACGGGTGGCAGGGTCGAGAGTCGCCAACGCCTGGCTGAAAGCGCCCAGCAGCTTACCGAGCGAGTTTGCCCCGACATCCAGATGCGGTATGAGACGCGCGAAGAAACGCACAGCCGCCCGCGCATCCAGCTGGGCGAAGTCGGTCAGGGCGAGCGCCCAACGGTTCAGCATCGCCAGCGGCACAAAATTCACGAAGCCTGCCGTGGCGTCCTCAAGGCTGAGCTGGTCGTCCAGCACGCGGTGCATGATTTCCACGGCGAGGGAACGAATCTCGACGCGCTGCTCCGAGAAGCCCGCAGCGAACACGAACGCGCATGCGGGACCCCACGCGCCGGGGTGCGCCGCCAATGCCAAATACAGGCTCCGGTCGAAGGCGCTGTGATCTAAGGTGTACCAGTTGCTACTAGCGCAGTAGAAAGCCAGCGGTTCTGCCCGCGCCGGGTAGAGCAGGGCGTACTGTCCTTCTTCGTCATGGTGGGCGGTGGCGAGGCCGCGGAAAGCGTTCAGCTCCGGGGTGGAAGCGCCGTGCATCACCCCGTTCAGTTGAAGGCCCCAGCTCTTTTCCCTCTGGGATACCGTGATGGATTCCAGGTAGGGGTTCACGCGCCCGGTGGCGAGGGTGCCGTCGAGGGCGGAGCGGAGCACGCGAATCTGGGTAGGAGCAGAGCGCGGAGCGTCCTCCTGAGCGTTCTTCACGTATTGCTCTTCGAGGCTTTCAAGCAGGGTCAGCGCCTCATCCCGGCGGTGCTCAGCATCCTGTCGCTGCTCGTCGGTAGCGTACGGAGGCAGCACCTCCGGCACGCGCACACGCAGTAGCGCCGCCGTGAAATCCTGACGCAGGATGGGGGCTCCATCAGCCAGGTTCTTGGCGTACCGGCGCACCAGGGTATCCGGATGCACCCACCCGCCGAACAGTTCGGAGGTGGCGAGCGGCGTGTAGCTCTGCCTGCTCTTCAGCGCGCCGAGGGCGTCCTTGAATCCGGTGCCGAAGAACGCGGCGTGGCGGGAGTACATGTAGTGCAGGTTCGGCACCGTACCGGGGTCTTCCCTCTGGGTCATCTCCGATGCTTTCGGGCGCTCACGTAGCTTCCCGGCGGCGGCTAGAACCGTTATGTGTGCGCGCATGTCGAACCATTCCAGACCCCAGTGGTTCAGCTTTTTCAGGCAGATAGGAACAAGCTGTTCGAGCAGGTTCGGACTCTGCGCGGTGCCGTCGGCGCTGAGCAGGTAGGCGGTGAGCAGTTCCAGTTCCAGCTCGCATCCGGCGTGCGTTTCGGGCTGGTCTGCTTCATTGAGCGTATCGAGGGTGGCGCAGGGCGCGACCTGGTGGTGCAGGAGCGCACGGGCGCGTTCTTGCACGTCAGATGCGGTCACGGGGCGCACGGGGGTGTCCCAGTACCGGTGGATTACGGCGCGGGAGGCGGCGAGCGCCTCCGCGGCGGCGGCCTCAATGTCAGCAGCTTCAGTGAGGGCTGCGTCTTCCGTGCCGCTCCCCCGGCTATTCTCCGGGCTGTACCCATCTTCGAGGAGCGGCGAGCCCTGAATCTGAGCCACAACGAGCGGATCCAGCTGGGAGCGGTAGTCGCGGTAGAGTTCGCGGGCACGCTCAGCGAACACAACAGCGTCGGCGCTCGCATTGTCTGCGGCACCCGCTTGCACCCATTCTTCAAGGTGTTTGAGGGCGGCTGCCTGCACCTGCGCGTGGGTGTGGCTGAGTGCCATAACTACCGCATCTTCGCAGGCGGCAGCGTCGAGGGTGCCCGCACGGTACAGCGCCTGGAGCATGGTTAGGATTTTGAGTGCGTTTGCCTTGGTTCCGGCGCATACGGCGGGTGCCGCGTAGGCGAAGGCGGTGGCATCCAGCGCCTGCGGGTTTTTGGTCCAGAGACGGTGAATATGCTGCACGCCGAGGGTTACGCTCGGGCCGATGGGCGAGGAGAAAAGCGTCAGAAATTCGCTCTGACGTGCCGCGATTTCTTCGGCGGTGAGTTTGAGTCCGGTGACCAGGCGTGAGAACCAGCCAACCCGGTACGCAGGGAAGTCGCTCATGAGGGAGCTCAGGAGCGCATCAATGAGACGGTCACGGCTAATCAGCCCGGTTTCGGTGGCTTCGATGAGGGCGCAGGACCAGCCGGGGCTGTTGACCTTCTGCGCGGGCTTGTAGGAGTCGCGCTGGGTGAGGGATACGTCCCGGTTGCCTTCAACGGCGAGCATGCCCCAGATGAGTTCTTCGCGGAGCTGCTTATCCTCGCGCAGCAACGGGAGGATCAGCTCGCGGTCGCAGTTGATGAGGGCGGTGTAGTATTCCTCGTTGTGTTCGAGGCGCGCCCCGCCGTAGAGCTCAGCTAGGCGCATCGCAACGCTTCCGGTGAACCAGCCGAACTCTGCGTAGGCTTTGACGCGGTCCTGTGTAACGGTTCCAGGCGTGTTTTTACCGAGCTGGGAGCCGTAGGGGGTGGTGACAATGTCGAAGTACTGCCAGCGGCGGTAAATCTGTTCGAGGGTGCCGCCGACCGCCAAAATGTTGGCGAGGTTGTGGTTGAAGTGCATGATGTCGCTCCAGGTTTTTTGTTACCTGCGGAGCGGGTAAATGACTTCGCCGGGGAGCGGCTCGGTGATGACCCCTTCGGGGAAGGTGTGCGTTTCGGGGCGTTTACTCATGGTGGTCTTTCGTGAAGGAAGCTGAGGCGAGCTTTTGGGACGTCGTCTTTTAGTACGGTGCGTGTTTTTCGGTGGCGTGCCGGGGCGTTTACCCTAGCCGGCGGCGTGTTCGCGGTAGAGAATACTGACCGCCAGCGCGTGCTTGCAGGGGCCGCGCGTACCGCGGTACTTCAACCACCAGGGGCAGGAGCAGAGGTACCCCTCCACAGCGTACGGGTCGGCGGGAAGCACCACGGTGTACGTATTCTCGCCGCTGCGCACGCTGTACTCACCGGTGCCGTGCTCCCCCGCCCCGACCCGCTCAATAGCGCCGGAGTCGGCAAGCTTTTTCGCGCCGACCAGGCGCGGGTGCATGGCGGTCAGCGCCTCCGGATGCACGGGCAGCGGGCGGTGGAAATACTCGCCAGCGTGCGCGTCAAAACCAACCTGGCCGGAGGAAGCCAGCAGGGCGAGGGCGTCGCGGGTTGCCGCCTCATCCAGTCCAGCACGGGCAGACATGACGGGCACGTCAATGCGCGGCTCGAAGGAGAGCAGCACGCTGAGCATGTCGGCGTTCTGGGCGGTGTTCGGGTTAGACAGCGCCTGCAACACGGATCCCTCACCGGAGAACCCGCGTGACTTTTCGGGGCTCAGGCCAATGCTCAGGCGTGCGCCGGGCAGGTGCGCCACCCACACGCTGGGCAGGGGCGCGTTACCGGCGGTCACGGGCTCACTGTACGCGTCCAGGCGCTGAATGTGGCGGATGAGCGGCTCAAGCACGCGCAGACGCTCGGGGCCCGCCACGCATACGGATCCGGCGGTGGCGCGGGTGGCGAGGCGCAGGGAACGCACGGCGCGGGTTGCCCACAGGACCGCCTTGGTGCTGGAGTTACGCGGCAGGGAGTGGATGAAGGTTCGGGCGGCGGCAGCGTCCAGGCTGTGCACGGGGCTCATGCGGGATGAGAGCATCTGCGTTTCTGCAAAGCCTTTGAGCCAGCGGATGGGTAGCGGCACTTTTTCTTCCATGACGGAGCCGTCAAGGGTGGTGGTGAGTAGCCCGTCGTCGCCGACGTTCAGGTGGATGGGCTCCCCTGCCCTGAGGGAGGCGAGCGCGGCGCGCAGGGGCGGGTTGACGTCTACGTTGGTGACGCCTACGGCACTGTGGCTGGCGTCAAGTGCGCTGGAGTCAACGTCAAGGCGCGCATACACTCCGCAGCAGGCGCTGAACGATTCGAAGCGCAGGCCTTCGGCGGTGCTGGTGACGACGGGGTCTGCGGCGCGTAGGGCTCCGGCGAGGGAGCTGGGCGGCACGTAGAAGCGGGTGCGGGCGACCCTGGCGACGACCAGTAATGCGGTGGCGTAGACGTCTGCTCGTTCGAGGAACCCGGAGAAGAAGTACGGGTGGGAGGCGGCACCTTCAGGGGTGCTGCCGCCGCTGGTGGCGAGGCTGAGCGCGCGGGAGTCGGCGCCGTCGATGAGGGCTGACGGGGCGGTGTACGTGTAGTCGAGGGTGTAGGCGCTCATGGCTTCTTTGCCTTTCGTATGTGGTGTATATGTCCTATCATGCCGTAAAGATTCGCGCCCCGCTACCGCTTTCGTCATTGCCGTTTGGTGCATAAAAAATCCCCGGCATTCTCGGTTGAGAAGTGCCGGGGAGAAGCTCTATTGGCTCACCCTCGGTGGGGTGGGCGTGGGCTCTGATGAGAGGCTCTGACTAGACCACAATCTGGCCGTTGAAGCGCAGGGCCAGGCCGTACAGGACCACTGCGATAACCCAGATGACGATTACGGTCACGGTCAGGCGAATCAGGTTCTTCGACGCCATACCGGAGGAGTTCAGGGAGTTGGTCATACCGCCACCGAACATGTCGGAGAGGCCGCCGCCCTGACCGCGGTTGAGCAGCACAAGCATCACTGCGATCACGCTGGTGATGGCAATGATGACCATGAGTACGTTCATGATGACGTCCATGGGGACCTTCCTTCGTTGTCTTCTGGTGGGGTGCCTGGGCTGCGGGGCGCAGACAGACGGGTTTAACTATACGCTACAGCCGCCATTCGGTCACGTTGAGGCGGCTTTTTACGCGGCGCGGTTGGTGCGGCGCTGGTACTCGCTGGGGGTCAGCTGCAGGGCCGCGGGCCGGTCGGTGAGCACGCGCTGGGCGGTGAGCTCATCGCCCTCAGTGTCGTAGGCGCGCACGTACCCGCCGTCGATGAGGTAGTAGGTGAACTGCTGCGCGGCTGCCCAGTAGGCGCCTCCTCCGGCGTAGAAGCCCTGGTCTACCCAGTCGCGCAGGGTGAGGGTGACGGGGATTTCCGGTGAGGAGGTGCGGCTGTAGAGCTGGTCGAGGAATGCTTCTCGGCGGCTCTCGAAGTACTGGTATTCGGGCGAGGGTTCCTGGTATTCTGCGCCGCCTGCGTAGCCGATGTTGCCGCCGTCGTTGCCGGGTAGGCGCGGGGCACTCACTTTGCGGTTGCGCAGGTAGCTGTAGAGGATCATGCCGACGAGGGCTGCGATGACCAGGGAAAAACCAAAGCTGAACATGCCGTTAAGTGTACGGGGCGAACCGCGGGGTCGGCGTATTCTGGGCGGGTTTTTCGGTTAGGGGCGAACGCGCCCGGCTCTTCTCCCCCGCCCCTTACGCCTGACTCATGCACCCGCCTCTTACGCCCGCCTCGTACATCCATCGCTATCTCCGGTGGCGATTAAATGGTTCAGCGCCCGGTCGGGTGGGTACCCGCCGGGCGCTGTAACGCTATGAGACGCTGTAGTGCGTCGGGGTTTTATGCGTCGAAGCGTGCGATTGCTGCGAACTCGTCAGCCTGCAGGGATGCGCCGCCGACGAGCACGCCGTCCACGTCTTCCTTGCCCATGATGGAGGGTGCGGAGGAGGACTTGACGGAGCCACCGTAGAGAACGCGGACCTTCTCTGCAACGTCTGCGGAGTAGAGCTTAGCGATTTCTGCGCGGATTGCTGCGGACATTTCCTGTGCGTCGTCTGCGGTTGCGACCTTGCCGGTGCCAATTGCCCAGACAGGCTCGTATGCGATAACGAGGGTCTCTGCCTGCTCTGCGGTCAGACCTGCGATGGAGCCGCGCAGCTGCTCGAGGGTGTACTCGACGTGGGTGCCTGCTTCGCGGATTTCGAGGGGCTCACCGACGCAGAGGACGGGGGTCAGGCCGTGCTTGTATGCTGCCTGGACCTTTGCCGCGCACAGCTCGTCGCTTTCGTGGTGGTAGGTGCGGCGCTCGGAGTGGCCGACGAGCACGAAGGTTGCGCCGAGCTTGGAGAGGAATGCGCCGGAGATTTCGCCGGTGTATGCGCCGGAGTCGTGGACGGAGAGGTCCTGGCCGCCGTAGAGGATGTCCAGCTTGTCGCCTTCGACGAGGGTCTGCACGGAGCGGATGTCGGTGAAGGGCGGGAAGACGGCTACTTCGGTTGCGGAGAAGTTGAAGTTTGCGTCGTCGAGGGTCCATGCGAGCTTCTGGACGAGGGTGACTGCCTCTGCGTGGTTGAGGTTCATCTTCCAGTTGCCTGCGATGAGGGGCTTACGCGACATAGTTCGCTCCTTAGCTTTCCCGCGCGGTATGCCGGGCGGGGTTGTTGTTCGGAATTTTCCTTTTCTATTTTAGAGGGTTGGCGGCATATTTTCACTGGTTCGGCGCGGTTTTATGCTGTGCCTTGACTATTCTCACCCCGCGTTCGCTGATTGCGCGGAACCCCGGATACGAAGTACCGGCAGGGTGGAGCTTAGGGGGCTCTACCCTGCCGGTATTCTGCCGGTGATGTTTGTCTACGGTGTGTTAGTAGCCGCCTCGGAGAAGGTACGAGGTGTAGCAGAAAAAGACAATCGTCAAAACAATCACAAGAAGCGCGGTAGCGCGCGCACTTATGGCGAGGGAACGACCCCAAGGCAGCTTTCGGGTAGCGATCTTCTCAACGATGAGCGCCGCAAGAGCACAGTAGGTGAAGCAGACACACAGCAAAACAACAAACGAAATGATGAGAGTAGCCGTTGCTACCGAGGAAGATTCCCAATAGGCGTAATACATCCAGAGGTAGGGACTATTTGCAATGAAGAAGGCCGTGAATCCGCCGGTGGGGAGGCAGATAAGCGAGTACAGGCCCATGCGCTTAGGCTCTGCGGGCGCGGGTGCTACCGCCTCGGCAGGAGCCGCGGATGCGGCACCATCTACGGCGGGGTCTTGCGCGGGACTCTGGAGGGCGGTTGCGGCAGGTGCCGCAGTGGCTTCTACCGTGATGCTTTCTGCAGCGTTGTTCTGCACGGTATTTTCCTGTGCAGCATTGCTCTGCACAGTATTGTCCGGCAAGTGGCTAGCCTGCGCGGGCACGCCGGGGTTCTGGGGCGACTGTTCCATATGTCTCCTAGGGTGGTTGGTGTGGTGTGGTTATCGGTGAGGGCGTGCGGCTACCGGGAAGGTGGGTTCTTATACCTCTAGTCCTTCGAGGGAGAATCCCGGAGGGTATAGCGGCGTGGCGTCCTTATCGTCTTCCACGAGCACCCAGCGGCCGCGCAGGTGCTCCGCGCAGAGGAAAGCGTATTCTTCCTCACCGGTCTTCAAGAACTTATCGATGGGTAACTTCTCCCCCGTTTCGGATACATAGAAGACAGCCTCATCGCGAATACGTCGTCTTGCCTGATATTCGCTGATATTACGGCTGTTCTTTTGGCGTCTACCGATACCGGGAATCGTAACCTGTACGCGGTACACGTCCTGATTGGCGATAAGCCAACCGCGGTTTTCCCGGTACAGCCGAAGAAGCTCGGGAGAAATGATCTCTTCGGGGTTGATTACTTCAGAGAGCGGTTTGGTATCTCCGGTGTAGTAGAAATAGTTCAGGGCGGCATAAAAGTACGCTTGAAAAATGTAGAAACCACCGCGGTTATACTCATTCATTCCCGGCTGCAGAACAGGGTACGGCACATTCTGGGCGGCACGCTCTTCGGTGGCGGGCACGTACCTGCCGTTGCGTTCATAGGCGGTGTACACCATAAACCCCGCTGCGCTTCCACGGTCTACGTAACCAGCATCAAACTTCTCGTCAGGTTCTAGAGCGATTAGTGCCCTATCCCGTTTAAGAAGGCGTATTTTCTGCTTTTCCTCATTGGTGGCGAGGATACCGGTCTGTCGACCGACGAAGAGGGCACCAAGGGCTCCCACGCCTGCTACAGCGAGGGTACGACGAGAAAAACGGGGCTTTCGCGGCTCCTGCTGATGAGCAAGTAGCTGACCAGAAGATACCGGAGGAGCTTCCTGGGAGGAATTCTGCTGGGCGCTCGTCTCCTGTTCCTTACGTTGGGGCTCCATTGTTATGCCTCCTTCTTTTCGGGGATGAAGTGGATGTCCCATCCGGGATCGAGGAAACGGGAGCGCAGGGTGCCGTGGATTGCTCCGTCGCGAAGGAGTCCGCGCGTGTCGAATTCGGTGATGGGCTGTAGCTGCCCGGTATCTTTCCGGAAGACTTTTGCTTCGGGGAGGATGTCGAATTTGACGTTCCAGTCGAAGATTTTTTGTTCTTCGTTGTGGATGCGCGGTTGTGCTTCGAGAATGTGCATGGTCAAGATTTGTTGGTTGGGGGTGATGACCCAGCCTTTTCCGTCGTCAAAGATATCTTGGATGGCGGGGAAGAATAGTTCTTCGGCGGTCATTGCATATTCGAGGCGGCGCGAATCGGATGCCAAAAGCATATAGTTTTGGCATTGATAGTAGTAGATATTATAGAATTCCAAATCAGCGGACGTTAGAAATTTAGTAAACGTATAGCTGTAGTCTGGCGGCGGCGCAGAATATGCAGGGTGCTGCTGGTCTGCCGGGGTATAAATTCCAATCATGTCAGTATCGACAAGATGGTATGCTCCCCTATAGTCCTCTTGGTTGAAGAATTTTTTAGTCCACTCCGGGTCGACAGTCATTTCCTCTCCTTCTAAAAATATGTCTCTGATCGCCAAATGCTATTTTGAATTCACGAATCTATTTCGTGTATCCGGCGACAGAAACACCCTTGGGCAACAAAAGATCCCCTTGTAGATTTTCGTCAACGCTTACCCAGCGTCCATCCAAAAACTCTCCGTAGAAATCTATAGTTGGGTGGCGGTCAGTATGAAACATATCCCGAAAATATTTCACTTCGCCGGTATCGCGATACACAAAATAGGCGTCTCCATATATCGACAATTCCGTCTGCAGCTTGTATATTTTTCGTCCCTGAATCTCTCGGCTACCGTATCCGTGAGTTTCCACCATATACGATTCAATTTCTTGATCCGAAACAATCCACCCCTGGTTATTGGCTATAAATTCGTACACATTGGGAAAGATAACTTTCTCGGGGTCAACAATCTTTGCTAGGGGTTCAAGATCACCGGTCAAATACCCGTAGTTCTTGGCAGCGTTATAGTAGGCGAAGAACAAGTACATACCTGAAATATCGTATGTATTCATCTTCTCGCGGATAACTGGGTAGGGTACATTCTGTGCGGGTGCCTCACGGGTTGCGGGAACGTAGAGACCGTCCTTGCGGTATGCGGTGTACACCAGCCGACCAGATAGACCTGCTGCAGTATTCTTGTAGCTTTCCTCTGCAATTGTTGTTGCAGGCTCGGCGGCGGCTAGTGCTTGGTTTCGCTTCCATGAGGCATCTTCTTGCGCGATTCGCTCGTTTAGCGAAGCTTTCCAGTTTGAGCCAGCCACATACAGACCCGATGCTGCGGCAGTGCCTACTACAGCAGATCCCAGTAACAGGGCACGACGAGAGATTTTGGGGTTCTTTTTCTGCTCTGATGGGTTATTGCCGGTTGAGGATTCCCGAAGAGCAGGAGTGTTATTGTTTTCCTTCACTGTTTTCCTTTCCTTTAGTTCCCCTGCACTGGGCCATATGTGGGGGTAAAGTTGACTTCCCACTTGGGGTCCAGGAATCGACACACCATAGTTCCGTAGATGGACCCACCTGTAACAATGTTGCGAGTGTCAAAATCAGTAATCGGGTAGAGCTTTTTCTCCCCCACGATAAAGACTTTCGCCTCTGGTTTCAGGTCGTATCGAACGTTAATTTCGCATACGTGATTTGCTTCATCCACAATACGGGGCTGAGGTTCAAGAATCGTGAAATTAAGAATTCGCTGGTTCGGGGTAATGACCCAGCCACTAGCGTTGTCGTAGAGCTCTTGGATGGTGGGGAAGAACAATCCGCCTAACATATTTTCAAGATGAAGTCGTCGCGAGTCTCCGGATAGAAGCATATAGTTCTGATAATTTGCATAATAAGTGACCGCGATATTCATGGAAGAAGCCGTCATATTACGCTCATATGTGCTGTTGTAGTATGGCGGCGGCGCAGCGTATGCGGGATGTTCTTCCGTTGCCGGTTCATATATGCCGATATTAAATACATTTTTCGGATCATTGATTGCCTCGCGGTAATCATAATCGTCATGGAATGGTTTTGCGTAGGCATTGTGCTTCGGAGAAGCGCTAGCTGTTGCCGAAGGGGTTTCTTTTGATTTATTATCTTTGGTTTTTGGCGTGGATGAGCAGGCACTCAAAGTTAAGACGCTGCCAACGCCAAGCACGCCCTTCATAAAACCTCTACGAGAGCTACGAAAAATCATAATCACTCCTATTTATCCTTAATAGTGAAAATAATGCATAATAAGCCTATTTTATTTCTTAGTCAGTTCATACATTGCCCGGTCTTTAGCGCTAACATAAGAAGTATTTGTGCCAGTGTAAACACCATCTTTCAGATCACTCTTTCCGTCTTCATGCTTAACAGAATACTGATCCGCATCAGCTATATCCACCGCCGGAGCCTTCGCATGCTTAACGTATTCCTCAGTAGCATTGACATACTCAGTCATCGCATGAGCCTCAATCCAAGGAATAAGATTTTCCCCTTCTCCCTGACGCGCAACAAAGTAGGTCCGATCCGCTGGATCATATAGGCGCGCATCGCGACGACTAGGAACAAACCCAGGCACAGCATCATTGGGATTGATCACCTCGGCATAAATAAATTCATTTTGAAGTTCAGGATTCTTAGCTCCAAGATTCATATTGGGAGCACCGTATGTCACGACGTTAGACACCTTATATTTACTATTAAATTCCTTATTATTAGCCAACGAGTAAGCTACAGCTCCACCCTGAGAGTGACCAACCATCACAACTCGGTCTGCACCCTGAAGCCCGGCCTGTTTCATCGCTTCTTCAACCATCCGATGGTACGGAGACAAATCATGAATAGGCTTATCCGTTGAGTTTGCAGACAAACCCAAGTTATTGCCTACACTGCCAATTTCTCCATTCTTTCCAAAATCAGAAAAATCTGTACCAGGTATATACACATACGCCACTTTCTCTTCTTTTCCACCTACATTTTTAGTATATACATCGATTTGAATAGCGGAATACTTTCGACCACTTTCTCGCTCAATATCCTTTACCCTCTGATTATCATTTACTTCATTAAGTCGTTTCGCAACCTGATTAATATCACGCGGAGGAACAGAGGGAGGATTAGTATATGCAGACATATCTCGTTTCACATTGAGGCTCTCAATACTAGGATGCGCAACATAATCACGATATCCCTTGATTCCCGTCACCATTTCTAGAATATATATTTGGATGTTCCAATCTAGTTCTATCCCAAAACTAGAAAGAATTTTAAAAATACCCAAAAGTGATCCAAAATTTTCTTTTCTTTGAAGTAAAGGTTTACGAATTTCCTGTGGAGTCACTGGACGCAAACCCCACGGGTCAGCCAGAGAAATAGGGTTCCAGCCCACAAACGAATTCACGTCCGCACCGTGCACAATACCCGGAACCGAGCTCAAAGCGTCAGTGGACACAAAACGGCGCACGCTAGCGTCAGCCACACGGAAGCCCATGAAGTCAAGGCCAGCAACATTGACAGAAGAAGCTGCCGGACCAGCACTAACCATGCCAAGACCAGGAACAGTAGGAACAGCAACTACGTCGCTCTCCCACGGGTTAGAAGACATAGACCACCCCAAGCCATAGCCCAGTTCCTCCGCAGAAGACATATTCTCCAGCACAGAACCAGCACTCATTCCGCCCACGCCCAATACCATAGGCGTTGATGAGACAGCGTCCCATGCCAAAGGCGTAGAAGCACCGGGGACATCAACCGTGGTGCTTGTATATACAGAGGCAAGCTCACCAGTCATGTCATGGTGCAGCAACCATTCTTCATCACCCTGGCGAATAGCGTTCACCTGCCCCATGGCATCCCAGCCAAGGGCACGCTCACGGCGCTGCCCGGTCAGCTCGTCCGTGGTCACCTCACGGACGCGCTCACCGGCAGCGTTATAGAAATACTCAGTTCGAGAACGATTCTGAACAGTCCCATAGGCACCATACTGTGCCTCAGAAACAGCGCTGAGTAGACCAACTGAATTATGGCTGAAGGCGCGTTCCAGAAGCAGGGCGTTATTTCCCTGCTCACAATTGCGCTTATACAATGCCTCGGCGACCATCATGCCGTTTTCGTAGGTCCAGGTTCGCTCCTGAACACCATCCGATACAGAGATAAGAGCGCCGGAAGCATCATAACGATACTTCATAGTGCGCACCTCAGAGTTATTTTCTGCATCTTCAAGAGTGCAGACAGCAACCCGAGAAGAAGTATCACGTTCCACACTGGCGGCGAACATGCTCATAGTTGCAGCACCGTTTCCCGCTCCTCGGGCGCCGTTACGCTCTACCTTGTACCCAACGGGAATGTTCTTAACAGGATCAAGTTCCCACATGGCATGAGTATCATCTGTACTCATCGAGGTCAAAGCACCACATGAAGCATGGGTAAATTCCATCTCCCTGATGCGAGCAAAAACGTCCTTAGACTGAGTATGGCGCACTCGACCCGCACCGTCACGCATCCAGCGAACTGAACCGTACGGGTTGCTACTCATTACCAGAACCCCATCAGCGTCGTAGGTATAGTTCAGCGTGTACTCACCGCGCTGCTTAAACGCTTGCAAGGCATGGAGAGTACGCTGGTTCGCGTCCGGGGCACGAAGAATACCCGTGGTGTGATCAGCGATAGACACCGTACTTGAGATGCGCTTCATGCTCATATCACCATGGGGTACGCGAGTACGGCTCATCAACCTGCCAGATGCAGAGTACTCATAAATGTGCTCTGCCTTTGCATCATTTACCGAAACCTTCAACGTGCCCTGCTGAGAACCACGTCCATTCATCAAGGAATATTCAAAAGTTCCCTGGAGTTCACCATTAACAGTGACCGAACGGAGCACACCACCGCGAGCATAGTCGTACTCAAACGAACGGATACGTTCGCCATCATTCATCGTCAGAAGACGGCCTGCAGCATCGTAGAAGAAAGTACGTACGAGAGAGTCTGCCGCATTTTCAACCGTAAAACTTGTACCCGAGCGTTCTTCACGCAGAAGGCGTCCTGCCGCGTCCCATTCGTAGCTCGTTACGATACCCGCAGGCGTAATCCAGCGCAGAGGACGTGCGAGGGCATCATACTCACAGCGGGAGGTGCCGCCCAAAGCGTCTTCAACGTTAACAAGGCGACCTGCAGCATCGTATGAGAAAGAACGGGTACCTTCAACGCTATCTTCAATACGCGCAATAAGTCCACGTGAAGTGTAGCTGTAGCAGGTAACCTTCTCCCCCGTATCTTCTTTAATGCGTCGGCCAACAGCATCATGGGTGTACTGCACAAGACGCGACGGGGTTGCTGAAGCATCTGCAGAATCCCGAATGGTCTTCTCCAGCAGGCGACCTGCGAGATCGTAAGTAAAGATAGTCTCCAGGTAACCCTCATCAGCATCGAGCTCGCTCGTTTTCTTGAGAGTTTTCTGGCTGGTACAACGGCCCGCCGCGTCATATTCAAAGAAAGTCTCTCGACCAGCTGCACTGATGCTACGAATCATACGTCCCTGAGCATCGTACTCGAAGCTAATTGCCCCTCCATCGGCAGAGCTAATCTGAGCAATCTGACCGTGAGTGTTATATCCAGCCTGCGCAGAGCTATCAGATGAAGAGTTGAGAAGAATAGAGGCATCCGGCATGTTCAGCTTAGGAACGGGCACCCCAAAGAGAACCGCCATATCCTGACGGTTCTCAAACATCGTAATAACAGACGGAAGATGAGCAGCAATAAGGGCGCTATCGCCTCGCGATACGTTATCGCGGGAACCCAAAATAGTGGGAACACGAAGTTCCGGCTGCACCAAGCTCCACGACGCCCAAGGACCCGCAGGACGCTCAGAAGGCTGCTTACCTGCTGAAGCAAGCCCCGCAAGAGAAGAATCAGAGTGCAAAGACCCAGCGGGACCCAGCCCCGGTACCATAGTCATCAGAGAATTTGACGCAGAAACAACTCGTCCCAGGGCGTCGGTTACAACAGCGTAGTTACCGGGCGCGCCCTCAACTCGCATTGAATACTCACCGTGAGCGCGCGAGTGGGTAATGCTCAAAGCTACACCAGTAGCGTCCACAATGCGGCTCAGGTCGCCAGTTAGAGAATATTCGTACTCGGTACGAGCCCCACAGGGGTCAACGATAGCGACGAGCTGCGAGAGTTCGTCGTATTCATAATGGGTCCGGGCTCCTGCGGCATCAGTTATGGAGATAACGTTGCCCCAAGTGTCGCGTTCGACACTGGTTCGATTACCCATAGGGTCAATCACAGCGCTTAGGTGACCAGCTGAGTATTCAAAAGTAGTGATGTTACCTTCAGGGTCGGTCAGCGCTGTCAGGTGCTGCTCGGAGGTCGGCGTAGCGTTCTGAGCTGCTTCTGCATAAGACAAACCCCAACGAGCACCCACCGCATCGACCACCGTGCTGAGTCGCCCACTCGCATCCCACTCAAAATACTGGGTATTGCCGAGAGGATTAGTTACTGAGCGAAGGTTGCCGGCAGCATCATACGAATACTGCATTTGCGCACCACTAGAGTCCGTGGAGCTCAGAAGCTGCCCACGGTCATTGTAGGTAAAGTGCTGCTTGAATCCTGATTCATCAGCGACGGCGGTGCAATGACCGGCGTTGTCCCATTCAAGATAAGTTGTATTGCCTCCGTTACGGGTAATAGTCAGGGGGTTAGGGTCCAGCGGGTTCTGGGAGTAGGTATAGCGTGTTTCGGTGAGGGTGCCTGCACGCCGATTCTTATTCATAATTCGGTGGGCAATCATACGGTCGTACTCATCCCACGTATAACGGTGGACTGCACCTTCCGGAGTATTTTCCGAGACAAGGCGAGCGCGTTCATCGTAGCTACGATGAGTCACAGATCCGTCACGCTCGCAGATATAGGTGCGGTAACCGTAGGAGTTGTATCGCATGGACTGGCGGCTTCCGTCACCAGCCACAAGGGAAACAAGCTGACCGTGTTCGTTTGAGCGCCAAATATTAGCGTGCTCACCGGTTCCGGAATCTTCAATCACGGTCATTAGACCGTGCTCATAGCGGTAGCTAATATTTCGACCATGCTCGGTCTTCTGGGCTACGATGCGACCGTCAGCGTCATAGCTATTCTCAACCTCGCAATATCCCGTTTCATTCCAGACACGGTGGATGAGGTTATCTTCCGTCTGTTCATAACGGCGGGTACCATCAGGTCGCTGAACTTCACAAAGTACGCCAGCAGAATTGTAAATATAGCGCGCATCGTTCAGCTGGCTTTCGACCTGTCCTGATGAATGTTTTTCAGAGGAACCTTCATTGAAGTTATTCAGAGACGCAGCAGATACAAAATCCTGTGCGTCATAGCTGACAACAATGCCCTGCGCGCTAAGAGGCTGAATCAAAGCACTCGGTCGCTGAGCTACGAATTCCCCATCAGCATTAGCCTTTGGGCCACGGTTGTAAAGAGCAACTACAACTGAGCTGGGGTGCCCCTCCATGAAAGCAACCAATTCACCCGAAGGAGCGTACAAATAACGGCTACCAGAATGGTTAGTAACTGACCAGTAGTAGGTGGGTTCAGGCGATTCTGCTACTTCAAAAGATGTCGGCAGTAGACGATGGGCAGACTTGACCGCTTTATTCACAGCAGAGTATAGGGCGCGATAAAGCGCCTCTTGCCCTTCTGTATTTTCTTCGAAGGGCGCAGAGGCTGATTCCACATTATGTGTAGGTGCCTCGTCTAGAGCCGACTCGGTTACCTTCTCCAACCAGTAAGGAGCATTGGGAGTCCGGGCATACCCGCTAGCCGAGTTCATATCACGTTCAAAGACGAGTTCACGACCGTCGGCAGTGTGCCATGAGATGCTGTCAGAGTTTTGCTCAAGCCGGCTATCCAGCATGCTTGACCAGCCCTTACCAAAAGCGCCACGAGGGGTATTCGGGAGAGCAGCGAGAACACTGTTGTAGGTGCGCTCAAGACGCAACACAGGGTTTACACGAGAGCGAAGGTCAACTTCGCTTTCAATGAAGTTACCGGTTGCAACGTTGACGGGGTCATTTGCGTAGCCAGATGAGATATTTACACCGGTAATACTCATTCCAGGAACCTGCAGTAGGTGATGCATGGGAATATCATCATGCATCAGCTCATTCAGAAGGTTCATGTCGAGGCTAACTTGAGCCTTTGCTCCAGGCCCGGAAAGATCAACAGAACCCTCCACCGAAGCACTAGTGAGATTGCCATAAGTTGCAGCATCAAGCATTACCTGAGCAACTTTTCCTAGCCAGGTAGCATCTTCATACACATCTTCAATCCAGGTGTGCAACGCAGCAATCAAAGAATCAGCGTTAAAAGTTCCCCACGAAGTATTCGAACGGAACTGAGCATAGGTGGACGCGACGCGATGTTGTGCCTGGCCAAGTTCAGCATTCATAGAAAAAGTAATCTGACCATACTGATACACATTATGTGGAATGATAGAAACTGTGGAACCAGCAGAGGCAATTGCAGCACGGGTATTCACACGTTGAGTACCCCGAGCGGAGGAGTTTTCCTCCGCCAAACGACCAAGAGTGCTCTGAGAGGCTCCCGAAGATACAGCGCTTCCCTGACCACCGGTAAGGGGGTCAACTACAGGGCGGGGCGTGTAGACCTCAAAACGAGGGGGTAGCGCAGGCATAGGCTGAGGAGGAATCTCGATGTTGAGATCAGGGATATCAACGTTATAAGCACCTTGCTTTTGAAGGTCAAACTCGAATTCACGAGCTTTTTGTTTACGTTCTTTTAGCTCTTCCCATTTAGTAATCTCTTGGCGGATCTGCTCTTCCTCGTGGGCAGCACGAATATAAGTCTCCATATTACGGGCAGCGGTGCTAAAGCACTCTTTAAACTCGCGCAATAGCGCAAACGACGAGGCAAGCTTTGCGGCATATACTCGTGCGTAGCCGCCAGTAAAGCCCAGCAGAGCGAACTGAGCTGCCCCACTTGTACCATCGGCGCCATAGCGAGCAGGAAGCTGATGCTCGATTACTTGAGTTAGATGCGTCAAATGTGTTTTGAGAGCCTCGGCGCTCTCAAAGTCAAAAGGAACAGCTTCAGTGTTAGCGTGGACGTTACCCACGTCTTCAGGCATAGGCTGGACGTTATCCATATATTCACTTCCGGAAGTTGATGTGACAGTGAACGAGCTTCCTCGCCCACATTCGTTGCATGTGTGTTCCCTCTCGGTGACAGTGAGAATCACACACCCTTCAAGGTAACACACGCACGTTCTGCACACGAACTCAGTAGGACGGATTCCACCTCCCCTAGCCAACCGCGAAGAGCCCACCTCAAAAGCCCAGCAAGAAACCCCCGCCAGCACAGTACCAAAAGTACTGCCCAGCGGGGGTTCCTAAAGAAGCCACATAGAGAAAGCTACAGCTGCCCAAATCCTCGCGGGTAGATCGGCTCGTAGGTGTTACGGTTGCTGTAGCCGTCGCGGTCAACCACAATCACCCACTGCCCACGCAGATGCTCCACAGCCAGCGAGAAATGCCCCAGATACCTCAAATATTTGCGGATATCCTGCTTCTCTCCCGTCTCCTTAACGTAAAACGCAAGGTCCGTAGCCTTAGTCGTGTACAGGGTGCTCACCAGAATATTTCGGCTCGTATTTTTAGCCTTTTCACCCGCAACAAGATTATCAACAACATTGGCGCTCAGCACATTCTTATCAGCCGAAATAATCCACCCGCGCTTCTCCCTGTACAGTCGAAGAATTTCGGGGTGTAGCACCTTTTCCGGGTCCGTGACCTTAGAAAGAGGCTCCGTATCGCCCGTGTGGTAGAAGTAGTTCATCGACGCAAAGAAGTACGCCAAGAACGCGTACAAGCCGCCGCGGTCGTAGTTATCCATTCCGGGCTGCTGAATAGGGTACGGCACGTTCTGAGCCGCCTGCGCCTCCGTGGCAGGAATGAAACGCCCCTTACGCTCAAACGCCGTGTAGACGAGCGGCCCGGAGGAAGGGCCCAAGGTACGGAGCTCATCGTACTTCTCCGTGGGTTCCAGGCGCACAAACTCCTGGTCACGCTTCTTATCGGTTTGGGACTCCGAACCCGTCCCGTTGAGCAATTTGGTACCCCAGCCAAAAGCTACCGCGACGAGGGCGGCGCCAGCGAACACGCCAGCCCGTATCAACCTGGCGCGAGATATCACACGCCTCATGTACGCTCGTTGCTCGTTATACCCGGGTCCGCCGTATCCGGGTCCACCAAAGTTATTCGTCATGTTGCTCTCCCCTCCCCTAACTCAAACTATTTTCTGAAATGAATTGGACGGGCCTCCACTCATTCGTGAATTGTGTGCGTAGAGCCCCGTGTATTGCGCCGTCACGGATCAGGCCGCGCGTATCAAAATCGGTGATGGGGTACACCTGGTTCGTGTCTTTGCGGTACACCTGAACTTCGGGAAGAATATCGAACCGCACATTCCATTCCACAATTTTTAGCGTCTCGTCGATGAGGCGCGGCTGCCCCTCCAGCAGGTTCATGGTCAGAATCTTGGGATTAGGAGTAATGACCCAGCCCCTGCCCTCTTCGTAGAGGTCCTGAATGGCGGGGAAGAACATTTCTTCGCTGATATTGTCCATCCGCAGAACGGCAGGTTCCGAGGCGAGGATCATGTAGTTTTGGCAGGCGTAGTAATAGCCCAGGTAGGGACGCAGGTTTGACACCTTGTAAGCATTCGGCGTGTACCTCACCCCCGGTGCGGGTGCCGAGTAGGCGGGGTGGTCCCGGTTTGCGGGTGTGTAGGGCCCGATTACGCAGTCGGCAACATACGGGTATGTTCCGGTGTAATCTTTTTCGTCAAAAAGCATTTGAGCGTTTACAGTCATTCTTTCCCTCCCTGGATTTCCGTATTCACAAGCTATCGAGTTCACGAGCCGCTAAGTTCGCCAGTTGCCGAGGTGGTTCTGGGCTGCTCGCGGGCGGTTAGGCTCCTTCACCCGTCCGCCTTTGTTTGTCCGTCTTCGCTTGTCTGTATTCGCTTGCCTGTAGAGGTGCGTGCATTCCCTGCCTCACTCCCCCACGATCATCTTGAGGTTGCCGGCCGGGGTCCTCTATATTTCCAGTCTATTAGAGCTATTCCTCTGTGTCCCCGATAGAAGCTGTACGCTGCAGAATCCACAGCATATAGCCAGGAAACAGTATGCAAACACCCGCAAAGATAACTAACCAGGCATGCGCAGGTATGCAGAAACCCCCGCCGGAACGGTACCGAAATACCGCCCCGACGGGGGTTCTTATGCTAAAAATCTGCGGTCAAGTTAGACAGTCAGATTAGGCGCCCAGTGCCTCCAGGCCGGGCAGAGTCTTACCCTCAATGTACTCGAGGGAAGCGCCACCACCGGTGGAGATGTGGCCGAACTGCTCATCTTTGAAGCCCAGGTTACGGACTGCAGAAGCGGAGTCGCCACCACCAATGATGGAGAATGCGTCAGAGTCGACGATAGCCTGTGCAACCGCGCGGGTACCCTCAGCGAAGGGAGCAATCTCGAACACGCCAACGGGGCCGTTCCAGAAGATGGTCTTTGCGCCCTTGATCTTCTCAGCGAAGATCTCACGAGTCTTGGGGCCAATGTCCAGACCCTCAGCCTCTGCACCCAGCTTGCCGCCGGTCAGGTCCTCAATCGGGCGAATCTCGGTGTTAGCGTCAGCGGAGAATGCGTCAGCCCAAACAACGTCCACTGCGGTGATGATCTCGGTGCCCTTCTCGGGAGCTTCCTTCATGTAACGCAGAACGTTCTCGACCTGGTCCTTCTCCAGCAACGACTGGCCGACCTCGTAGCCCTGTGCGTATGCGAAGGTGTAGCCCATGCCGCCACCAATGAGGATGGTGTCAGCCTTGCCAATCAGGTTGTCAATCACGGCGAGCTTATCGGAAACCTTAGCGCCACCCATGACCACAACGAAGGGACGCTCGGGGTCGTTCAGGGTCTTAGCCAGAACGTCAACTTCCTTCTTCACCAGGTCACCCAGGTATGCGGGCAGACGCTTAGCAACGTCGTAGACGGAAGCGTGCTTGCGGTGAACTGCACCGAATGCGTCGTTCACGTATGCGCCGTTCTCGCCGGTCAGTGCGACCAGCTCGTCAGCGAATTCGCCGCGCTCTGCGTCATCCTTGGAGGTTTCGCGTGCGTCGTAGCGGACGTTCTCAACGACCAGAACTTCGCTGTCAGCCAGGGCTGCTGCCTTAGCCTTTGCATCCTCGCCTACCAGGTCGGTTGCAACCTTCACGGGCACGGATGCCAGCTCAGCCAGGCGAGCAGCTGCCGGTGCGATGGAGTACTGGGGGTCGACCTTGCCCTTGGGACGGCCCAGGTGTGCGGTCACGATAACGCGCGCGCCAGCCTTGGCAAGCTTCTCAATGACGGGAAGGGATGCGCGGACGCGGCCATCGTCGGTGACAACGCCGTCCTTCAGGGGTACGTTCAGGTCGGAACGGACGAGAACGTGGCGGCCTGCGACGCCTTCTTCGAGCAGTTCGGACAGTGCCTTAGCCATAGGAATTCCTCCTGGATAGGTGGGTTTATATACCGTTTCCATCATACCGAATACTAGGGTGTTTGACAGCCTAAAAAATAGCTTTTACATGGTGTTTTTCCGCAGAATATCGCGGATATTGGCACTCTCTAAAACCTATTTTCTTACGGTATTTTTGACCCAAAAAGGGTGACGGAAAATAGCATGTTTATACGTTATTGAGGGTTTTATTCAAGACCCTTGGTACAGCAAACCCCGACTCCCCCGCTTAATGCGGTGGTGCCGGGGTTCACTATGCGTTAGTTACGCGGGGTGACGCTTACATTCGGTGAGCGTCGTAAGCCTATTGGGGCTTAGAGGGATGCCACAACCTTGTTGGTGAACATCACGAGGCGCGAAACGTAGCCGTACTCGTTGTCGTACCAAGCGATAACCTTCACCTGATCGCCGATGACCTTGGTCAGCGGTGCGTCGAAGACGGTGGAGATGGACTCACCCTCGATGTCCTTGGAGACGATGGGGTCCTCGTTGTACTTGATGATGCCCTTCATGGGGCCCTCAGCTGCTGCCTTGACTGCTGCGTTGACTTCCTCAACGGTGACCTCACGCTCAGCGGTGAAGGTCAGGTCGGTGATGGAGCCGGTGATGGTGGGAACGCGGACTGCGAAGCCGTCCAGCTTACCCTTCAGCTCGGGCAGAACCAGGCCAACAGCTGCTGCTGCACCGGTGGAGGTGGGGACCATGTTCACAGCTGCTGCGCGTGCACGGCGCAGGTCGCGGTGGGGAGCATCCTGCAGACGCTGGTCAGCGGTGTATGCGTGGATGGTGGTCATCAGACCCTGCTTGATGCCGAATGCATCGTTCAGAACCTTAGCCATCGGAGCGAGGCAGTTGGTGGTGCAGGATGCATTGGAGACGATGTGGTGGTTAGCTGCATCGTACTGGTCGTCGTTCACGCCCATGACGAAGGTGCCGTCGATGTTCTTACCGGGAGCGGAGAGGATAACCTTCTTAGCGCCAGCCTCGATGTGTGCCTTTGCCTTGGTGCCGTCGGTGAAGAAACCGGTGGACTCGAGGACTACGTCAACGCCCAGGTCCTTCCAGGGGAGGTTCTGGGGGTCACGCTCAGCGAGGATCTTGATTTCCTTGCCGTCAACAACCAGTGCGCCTTCCTTGACCTCAACCTCTGCGTTGAAGCGACCCATGATGGAGTCGTACTTGAGCAGGTGTGCCAGGGTCTCAACATCGGTGAGGTCGTTGATTGCGACGATCTCGAAGCCGACGCCCTCGGTCTGAGCTGCGCGGAAGAAGGTGCGGCCGATGCGGCCGAAGCCGTTGATTGCTACGCGTACAGTCACTGGAGTATCTCCTTGTCAGTGCGTTGGTGGCGGTGTACAAATCCGATGCCTTGTGGGCTCTGGTTTAGTCGGATTCGTCCGTGCTCTATGTTGCCCGGTGCGTTCCGCCGTTGTTGGTAATAATCCTACCCTAGTTTGTGTGTGTTTTGGTGTGTTCTATCGAGAAATTTTTGTGAGTTATGCCATAAAAACCGGGAAAAACCCGTTGTTTTCTGTTGGTTTGCGTTGTGTTCACCCTTAGAAAATGTTGCGATACGGTCACGGCAACATAAACACACATGAAACGCACATTTGCTAAAAACCGCGCCGTATCAAGGCAAAATGTGAGGGTAAAAAATACCCTTTCACTTGCGAATGGCTTTCAAAGAGGCCCCGTGAACTCACGGGCAGTGCAAATTCTCACCCGAAAACAAACGACCCCAACGTAAGACACACCACAGCCCAAAACGGGTTAAAAACTCCCCCGGCATACAGTTTTCGTGTTGCATTTCGTGTCGCAACAGGGGCGGCTAGTACACCACCATCGCAACAGCGCCCAAACCCGAATGAGCCGACAGCACCGGCGGTAGCGCACTCACCAAAAACTCCGGCGCCGAAGAAGCGGCAGCATCATGAACGAGGGAACTCTCCCCCAGCATCTGCTGAACCTGCTCATACAGCTGCACCGCCTGCGCCGCATTGCCCACATGATGCACCGCAACCACCTCACCGCACGGGGATGCGGCAAACGAAGAACTAGCGGGGTCGGCGGCAGTAGAACCCGTTGAAGCAGAGCTGAGCGCCGCCGCATGCTGATGCTCACGGCAGGTCTGCACGGTCACCTCCACCAGGCGCTCTAGGGCGCGCGCCGCAGTGCGGGGGCGTTCCACATACGCCAGCTTGCCCTCGGTAATCGTTCCAATCGGCTTAATCTGGAACATCTGACCCACCATCGCCAACGCCGGGGAAACACGGCCACCGCGGCGCAGAGCATCCAGGGTCGGGATATAGAAGTAGAGCGTGGACTGCTCACAGATGGATTGAATGTAGTCCACCAGCTGTGCGGGACTCGGATAGTCAGCAGTCGAATAGTCAGGGCTCAGATACTCAACGCTTGAGCCGGCGGAGGCAGAATTCAGCGCTTCCAAGGCACGAACCACCGCATGACCGTAGGCACCCGCGACCGTGCGGCTATCCACCACGCTCACGCCCTCGGAACCCAGGCGGCTCAGGCGGGCACCGGTGCGTGCCGCCTCCACCGTGCCCGAGAGCTCACCGGACAGATGCACAGACACCACATGCGTAAAACCCCGCGACGCCAGCTCGTCGTAGACATCAGCAAACACGCCCGGCGCGGGCCCGGAAGTGCTCACCGTCTGACCCATCACGTGCGCGAGCATAATCGCCTCGTCCACCTCAGCGGCGGTCAAACCCTGCAGCTGACGATCCGGCTCACCTGGCGTGCGAATAGTCACCGGCATCGGAACCAGCACAAAATTACCGCGAGCGCTCAGACGCTGCACCAACTGCGGGTCGAGGGCGGCGGCGCTATCGGTCACCACGGCAATGCGGTTCTCTGCGTTGTTTTCTCGCTCCATATCCCGACCCTTCTTCCGGTTCGTCAGTGCATGATTCGATGACGAACCCTCTCCTAGCGTTCCCTGAACATTATGGCACTCATCACTACTGCAGTACAGCAAAGCCCCGCCGCGCCTCCGGCAGTTCCACAGAACGAACCGAAGCCACAGCGGGGCTTGTATTTTATCTACAAAGCTTAGATCACGATGTTCACGAGCTTAGGCGCACGCACAATCACCTTGCGGATCTCGGCGTCACCAATCGAACGCTGAACAGCGGCATCCGCCAGAGCAAGCTCCTGAAGCTCCTGCTCGGAAATATCCTTCGCAACCTCCAGGCGAGCCTTGACCTTGCCCTTAATCTGCACGATAGCGGTGACGGTGTCATCCACCAGCAGAGCCGGATCAACCTCGGGGAAGCCCGCGGTCAGAACCGGGGTGTCGTGGCCGAGAGCGTGCCACATGTCCTCAGCGGTGTAGGGTGCGTACAGAGACAGCAGAATAGCAATCGTCTCAGCAGCCTTACGGACAGCCGGGTCAGCCGCGCCAGCACCGGAATCAATAGCCTTACGGGTAGCATTCACAAGCTCCATGGTCTTAGCAACAACCACGTTGAACTTGCCGTTATCCAGCAGGCCCTGAACCTCGTGCACGGTGCGAGCAATCAGCTTCTGCAGCTCCAGGTCACCGGTGGTTGCGTCAACGCCGGGTTCGCTGGCGACGTCCTGAGCCACGCGCCATGCGCGAGCCAGGAACTTCTGCGAACCGGACGGGGAAACATCCGCCCAGTCCACGTCATCCTCGGGCGGGGACGCGAAAATCATGGTGGTGCGGATAGCGTCCACACCGAACTTGTCGAGCTGCTCGCCCAGGTTCACGCCGTTACCCAGCGACTTGGACATAGCCTTACCGCCGTTGAGCACCTGGCCCTGGTTCATGAGCGCTTTGAACGGCTCATCGTGCTTGATCAGACCCAGGTCGCGAACAACCTTGGTGAAGAAGCGTGCGTACAGCAGGTGCAGAATAGCGTGCTCCACACCGCCAACGTACATATCGACGGCACCCCACTCGCTCATAGCCTGCGGGTCGAAGGGGCCCTCATCGAAGTTCGGGGAAACGTAACGCAGGAAGTACCAGGAGGAGTCCACGAAGGTGTCCATGGTGTCCGAGTCACGGCGAGCCTGCTTGCCGCACTCGGGGCAAGGCACAATCGCCCAGTCATCGGCAGCGGCAAGAGGCGACTGGCCCTTAGGAGCCAGCTGCTCACCGCGCAGGTTATCGGGCAGCAGCACCGGCAGCTGATCCTCAGGCACCAGAACCTCGCCACAATCCTCACAGTGAATCACGGGGATGGGGGTGCCCCAGAAACGCTGGCGGGACAGCAGCCAGTCACGCAGACGGTAAATGACCTTACCCTCACCGGTGCCGGCAGCCTCAACCAGCTCAATAGCCTTAGCGAGCGCCTCAGCCTTCGGCAGGCCGGTCAGCTCACCGGAGTTGATGAGCACGCCGTCACCAGCTGCGGCAACACCGCTGGTAGCCGGGTCCTCAGCACCCTCAACGTCCAGGACCTTCACGATGGGCAGGTCGAACTTCAGGGCGAACTCAAGGTCGCGCTGGTCGTGCGCGGGCACAGCCATAATCGCGCCGGTACCGTAATCGGCGAGCACGTAGTCAGAAGCCCAGACGGGCAGCTTCGCGCCGGTCAGCGGGTTAATCGCGTAGCGGCCGGTGAACACGCCGGTCTTCTCGCGGTCGGAGGACTGGCGGTCAATATCGCTCAGTGCCTTAATGTCTTCGCGGTACTGCTCCAGGGCAGCCTTGTGCTCGGGTGCCACGATCTGCTCGGCGAACGCCGCATCCGCAGCAACCACGATGAAGGTTGCGCCGTACAGGGTGTCCGGGCGGGTGGTGAACACGGTGAAGGATTCAGCGGCCTGGTCCTCGGTCGCCTCAATCTCGAAGCGCACCTCAGCGCCCTCGGAGCGGCCAATCCAGTTGCGCTGCATGAGCAGAACACGGTCGGGCCATTTGCCCTCCAGCTGCTCCATGTCGTCCAGCAGCTGCTGTGCGTAATCAGTAATCTTGAAGTACCACTGGTTCAGCGACTTCTTAGTCACGGTAGTACCGCAACGCTCACACGCACCGTTGACAACCTGCTCGTTCGCGAGCACGGTCTGGTCCTTGGGGCACCAGTTGACCATAGAGTCCTTACGGTACGCCAGGCCCTTCTTGTAGAACTGCTCGAACAGCCACTGAGTCCACTTGTAGTACTCCGGGTCCGAGGTGTGCAGGCGGCGGCTCCAGTCAACAGCAATAGCGTAACGCTTGAAGGACTCAGCCTGAGTCTCAATGTTCTTGTACGTCCACTCCTTGGGGTGAGTGTCGTTCTTAATGGCTGCGTTCTCAGCGGGCAGGCCGAAGGAGTCCCAGCCAATCGGGTGCAGAACATCATAGCCGCACTGCTTGAAGTAGCGGGCGTTCATGTCACCAATAGCGAATGCCTCCGCGTGACCCATGTGAAGGTCACCGGAGGGGTACGGGAACATATCCAGCACATACTTGCGGCCCTTGGGTGCGTGACCGGTGGGCTGGAAAACCTTCGTTTCGTCCCAGTAGGGGCGCCACTTGGCTTCCATAGCGCGGAAGTCGTACGCATTTTCGTTGCGTTCGGTCTCTACCTGAGCAGACACAGCGATTCCTTAAATAAAGACAGGTTGATAAAAACTTAACCCTCCAAGTGTAGCGCGAAACCAGCACCGCGCCAGAGTTGAGGCCGCCCCGACTACCAAATGGACGGCACCGCCCGCCCTACCACCCGCCCGACCACGATGCGGCAGGCGGGTTTCAGAGCCCTTTCAGGCTTCTCCCCTAGAATTAAGAACGGGACTTTGCCGTCCCAGTACCCAACCCGCGAAAGGTACCCATGACCTCCACCGTTACCCCGGACTCCCCCAACACCTCAGTTCTTGAGGGTGTGCCCGGCCCGCTCATTCCCGGCACACGCCACGACGCCCTCATTGGTGACGGCCCGCAGGCAGTTATGACCCGCTACTGGCAGTACGGCAAAGGCATGAACGACGGAACCTTCCCCGAAGGCTCCTACCCCGTGCTGCTCGTGCACGGCTTCCGCGGCGACCACCACGGCCTGGAAATCATCGCGAACTACCTGCTGAAGCTCATCCCGAACGTCAGCATCATCAGCCCCGACCTGCCCGGCTTTGGCCGCTCCGCAGACCTGCCCGAAAACACTCAGGGCAAAGACGCTCAGGGTGCAGACAACATCAACGCGTACGTGGCGTGGCTAAACGACTTTGTGAAGCACACTAACCCCGCCCGCGAGGATGCACAGCCCCTACCGCTGCACCTGGTCGGCCACTCCTTCGGTTCCATCGTCACCAGCGCCTTCGCCGCCGCACACCCGAACTCGCTCGCGCTCCTCTCGCTCATCAACCCGATTAGCGAGCCCGCCCTCGAAGGTAGCCAGCGCGTCGCCTCTCGCCTCGCCTCCCTCTACTACCGCGCCGGCGCGGCACTACCCGAAAAAATTGGCTACCCGCTCCTGCGCTCGCAGCTGATTACCCGCGCCTCCAGCGAAGTCATGATGCGCACCAAAGACAAGGCAATGCGCCGCTTCATCAACGGCCAGCACGCCGCCTACTTCGGATCCTTCGGCTCCCGCCGCGGAGTGCTCAGCGCCTACGAGGCGTCCATTACGCACACCGCCGCCGAATACGCCGCAGCCATCCGGGTACCGGTGCAGATGCTCGTCGCCGAAGATGACGACCTGGGCACCCCCGAAACAGCTCGCGCCATGTACGCGACGCTGACCTCCCGCGACCTGCCCGCTACTTCGACCGGTGCCCGCGAGCGCCTGGACATGATCCCCGAAGTCGGGCACCTCATCCACTACGAAACCCCTCGCCGCGCCGCGGAACTCATCGCCGATTTCGCCGCCGGCCACTCAGGGAACGAGAAGTAAGGAACCAACATGAAACTCATGGTTGACGCCCGATACACCCGTATCGGCTTCCACGACGGCATCAGCCGCTACACCGCGTCCCTGCTGGGCGCGCTCAAAACCCTCATTGACACCGGTGACGAAGCCGCCACCGACCTCGACCTGACCATGATCATCAGCGACGAGCGTCAGCTGGAGATGCTGCCGGATTTGCCGCACGTGAAAATCAGCTCGCCCACCGGCCCGCTCGAACCGACCGCCTCGCTACAGCTGAATAAGTACGCGCCGGACGTGGTGTTCTCCCCCATGCAGACCATCGGCTCCACCGGACGCAAGTTCAAGCTGATTCTCACCCTGCACGACCTGATCTACTACTCGCACCCGACCCCGCCCGGGTTCCTGCCCGCACCAGTGCGCGTGGGCTGGCGGCTCTTCCACAAGACCTACACCCCGCAGCGCTTCCTGCTCAATCACGGCGACGCGGTCGTGACGGTTTCTGAGTCGACCGCCTCGCTAATTCGTGAGCATGAGCTGACCACCAAGCCGCTGTTCGTGGTGCCCAACGCCCCGCAGCCCGGTAGCGTCGTCTCCCGCCAGACCGCACTGGAACGCGCCACCACCCGCGAAGAGCAGCCCGTCAAGCACCTGGTGTACATGGGCTCGTTCATGCCGTACAAGAACGTGGAAACCCTGCTGCTGGCGATGCGTTCGCTGCCGGATTACCGCCTGCATCTGCTGTCGAAGATGCCACCGCAGCGCCTGGTGCAGCTCACCGACGAACGCCTCATCGGTGAGAACGTGGAGGTGCACAACGGCGTGAGCGACGAGGAGTATCAGCAGCTGCTCCGCCAGGCGCACGCCCTGGTGACTGCCTCCCGCGAGGAGGGTTACGGCCTGCCCGTGGTCGAGGCGCAGGCTGCCGGTTGCCCCGCGGTGATTAGTGACATCCCGATTTTCCGTGAGATTGCACCGCACGCCGTGTTCGCGCCGGTTGACGGTGCCCCGGAGGCGCACGCCGCCGACTGGGTGAAGGCAATCCGTTCCCTGGAGGACACCGCCGTTCGCGAACGCGTGATTATTGACGGCCTGTCGGATGTGCGCCGCTACTCCTGGCGCGACTCGGCACTCAAGCTGCTGGAGGTTGTGCGCGGGCTCTAATCCACAGATTCTAAAGCGCGCGGCGTATGCAACGCGGCGCTAGATACAGAAATGCCGCCGCACTCCCCCGAAGCTCGGGAGGGTGCGGCGGCATTCTCGTATTCAATTCATGCGCGCCGGGAAGCGTATGCGGTATGCAAGAACGGCTTGCGGCAATGATGTACAGCGGCGGTTCGCTACACACTTCCTCCGCGCCGACGCAGGGAACCCGCCCTCGCAGAGCTCGGGCACCCTGAGGGCGCATCCGGAAGGCGTAGCATCACCGCATCACACCGGAGCAGAAATCCTTAGACCGTAGCAAAGCTACCGGTACGAGCCGCTTCCTTCGCGGCCAGCTCATCCGCATGACCGTACGCGTAGAAAATCTTCGCGTCATCCAGCTCAGCAAATCGAGCCAGGTAGCGGCACACCGCGCCACGCTGAGCCTTCGTCATCGAGGACAGCAGAACAGGGTCCGGGTGAGTAATGCCGTTGTCGCGGCTCGGTGCCGAACTACCGAACTCGGGCTCGTAATCAGAGGTGATATTGGTGAAACTCATCGGTGAGTACCTTTCCTTAGGGCGTTTCTTAGGGCCGCGCCGCAACAATGCAGACGCTACCGGAGGCAACACCGCGAAAAGAACCTACGGAAATCACAGGAAGTCTCTTCGCAGTAGTGGTTGTGATACCTCTAAACTACCCAAGAGCCAATCAATGTTCAAGAACCATCAGGGAACACCCCGATAGTGGACACGTCCCCGGCCGTCAGGAAGAAATCAAGGGCATCATAGCGGCGTATGCCCCCCAGTTCCCAACCGACCTAAAACCCGCCCGAAAGCCAGCCCGAAAAGCAGAAATGCTGCCGCACTCATGAAGAGTGCAGCAGCATTTCTAAAAACTAACAATGCGGGCTACGCCATGGTTGCGTAGAGGTCGCGCTCGGCATCCTTACGAGCTAGCTCGTAAGCGTGACCGTACGCGTAGAAAATCTTTGCGTCATCCAGCTCAGCGAAGCGCGCCAAGTAGCGGTAAACAGCTCCTCGTTCTGCGCTGGTCATGTCGGAAAGCAACACGGGGTCCGGGTGCATGACGCCGTAATTGTGTACAGAAGCAGACCCGCCGCATGCAGGTTCGTATGCGGGGGTAATCATAGTCTGAGTCACCAGTATTCATCTTTCGTTGGTGCGCACGGTTGTGAGGCATACGCGGAGTTGAGTGATAGATACTGCCAATACCACCTCGACAAGCGCCGAAATAGTATCCGCAGTGCTGAATATATTACCGTGGATACGGAGACTACGCCAATTAGAATCAGCCAAACCCCCAGCAAATCTTAGGTGCACACGAATGCATAAAAATTCTGGGGTGCCCTTCCAACGGCACCACCTAAGCACCCTAAACTACAGCGCTCTGCCCTGCTTTACTCTCCTGCTTTTTCTCCCCTGCGAGGTTATGTTCCTCTGCATCCTCAGCGTCTTCATCCTCACCGTCAAGACCCAGAAGAGCCGTCACCATCGGGAGAGGATTGAACTCGCTCAGCTGACCCGTGCGATCCACCTTGCGCATCATGAACGCACGCTGCAAACGCCTCTGGGTCCACGGCGAAAGCACCATCATCAGCAGCGCCTCCACCACAAAAATGCCGACCAGAACCCACAACAGCAGATCCGAAGAACCCGCCTGCTCACGCAACCGCTGAGCATCCGCCACCAGACGATTGAAGTCCTCCGAATGCAGGCGCGAGGTATCCAGCCCCGTCAACGCGGACAGGCTCACCGGCGACGCCACATTCAGCAGCACCGACAGCATCAGCAGAAGCACCGCATACAGCCCGTAATGCATGGTGCGCATCCACTTCTTCACGCGCGCAAAACCGCGGTTCAGTTCCGCACCAATATCGGTGAAAGCCGCCGCCTTCTGCGCCTGCTCACCCGCCGGCATCATATGCGGCACCAGGCGGTGCGAAAGCATCAACGGCACCGGTGAACACGCATCAAAATACTGCATGTGGCTATTCACCGACGGGCCCGGCAGGGTCACAAACGTAACATCCACACCGGAGGGCTGAGTAATATTCGACCTGCCGATACTGTCTCCACGAGCGGAAATCTCGCACCGGTCAGCCACATCAAGATCCTGCAACATCGGCGCGTAGGCGCGCACATACAGGTGGCAGGCGCTACGCACCGACATCATGAGCACCAGAATCAGCACGCCCCAAAACGCCACGGAGGCGGCGGTCAGCTCAGGGACAGCGCCCTCAGCACGCAGCTGAGCCAGCAGCAGCATGAACACCGCGTACAGCATGAAAACACCGTGCACGAAGAGCAGCGGAATCAGCCACTTCACGTAGGCGCGCGTGCCGTACGGGTTGACCAGGTGCACATCCGCCAGACGCACATCAGCCGGGCTCTGCATGGAGGCGCTCTCCCGGCTTTCCGCGGCGCTCTTGCGGACAATCCGCGCCCGCCCCCGCGTCGTGCTCCACATACTCGCCACAACCGGTACCACACTCAACGCCAGCGGCACCAGCATCGCATGATGCAGCAGCGAACGGTACGGGCTTGCCAGCAGGGACACCTCCACCAGCCAGGAGAACGCCGCGACCATGCTCACCCACAGCAGCATGGCGCGGTTACGGTAACGACCGGCTGCGTCCAGGTGCCCCGGAATGTCGTTGCGGTCACTAGCGATAATGCTAATCGGGACCACGCCACTACCCAGGCCGTAGAAGAAACGAATCGGCTTCTTTCCCGCCGCCGCACGACGACGCAGAAGCTCATAGCCCAAATACCCGCCCTGCGAATGGGCGATAATACCCACCGCATCGCTACGGGAACTCAAATCGTCCAGCTAACGATCCAGACGCGCATAAATACGCTCCAAATCGCGCGACTCCGGACTGGTCGCCGTCTGAATCAACTGCGTAGGAATAGCCTTCACCAGCACCCACAGCTCACGGGCACGACGAGCCAAAACCCAGCCCACAATACCCAGGCCGAGCACCGCCGCAAGACCCGTAAACGCACCCTGCGGAGTGCCCAGGGACGCCACAAAAGCATCACGGAAGGTCATCACAGTCATCGCCGCCAGCACCAGCCACAGCGCCACGTTCATGAACCGCGCCGTAGAACCCAATAGGTGCCCGGCGCGTTCACGCCAGGTCACGCCGGGACGCTCATAGTAGAAGCAGAACATCAAAAACAGCGGCAAAACCGACGCCAACCAGGGCAAATGTTCCTTCAACGGGCGGTAATGCCTGGGTCGCCAGAAGCCCTCCTGAAAGAGGAGGCTACGGCGAGTGACCGTGCGAACCGGGCGCGGCTTCGGCTGAGGCAAGCGCGGAAATTCAAGATTGGGTAGCTCGATGTTCGGTAGTTCGATGTTCGGGAGCTCTACCTTGGGAAGCTCAATTTTTGGCAGATCAATCTTAGGGAGTTCCACCTTAGGCAGTTCAACCTTGGGCAGTTCTACCTTTGGAAGTTCGACCTTGGGCAACTCAAAACTAGAGAGATTAAAACCGGTACCCTCCGGCGCGGGTAGCTCCTCCGCCGGGGCACCCTCAAACACCGGAAGACCCAGCACACTCACATCAAACGCGGGGCGCAATACAGCCCACTTACGCAGGCGGTACTTACGCGCAGAGTCCAGAGTGCGCTCCAGAAGATTCTGCCCCTCAGCCGCAGAAGACGAGGCGGTTTCTTCCTGAGCGGAGTTCTCCTCAACCTCCGGGCTTTCCTCAACCGGGTCGGCGGGGTACTCCGTGCGCTCAATCGTCAACGAATACGTCAGCTCGCTGTGGTGGCTCAGCGGGTTCACCTCAGCGGCAGGCGGGAGGGTATCGCCGTCAGGAATCAGCTCAACACGAACCCGCGCAGAAGCCTCCGCCTCGGGGTTCTCTTCGGAGGGGGCGGCAGAGGAAAGGGCTACAGAATCCGCGCCCGTATTCAGCGCCAGCAGAGTCTGCACACTATGCGCCACAGGCTTGCCAAAATACGCGAGCGTCTCGCCGTGATTCTGGTAGCCGATACCGTGAACCAGCAGACCGCCGCATCGTGATGCTGGCCCTTACGGTGCAGGGCGCTCTCGGATGCGCAGAAGCATACTCAGCCAGCCGCCGTTGCTCACCATCAGGCAGCGCACTACCCTTCAGCAGATGAGGCACCTTCGACATGCCTCTCACCTCCTCGCCTCTGCGCACAGCGCGCCCGCAAACCCGCGTGCTCAACGCCCAACCCGGGGCAAAAACCGCCCCTCACTAGAACACTACAGCACGACTAGAAAATCACAGCACATCCAGGCCGTCACAGCGAATCTGAACCGGGCGCTCCCCCACGTTCTTCTTCAACGCCGCAATCGTTGCACGCGTAGCACGCAACTCACGGGTCACCTGCTGAGCAATGCCGTACGAGAAGAACATCAGGGTACGCCAATCGCCCTGAACCGGCGCCTCCTCAGAATCCTCTTCAAGAGACTCCGACCAGGCAAAATACCCCTGATCCAGAGGAACCGGGCCCACAATACGCAGCTGCTCACGCACCCGCTCCGGCAACGCAGAAGAGCCCAAGAACTCCTCCATGAAGGCGCGAACATCCGCCTCCGCACCGGTCACCGCAGCCGTACGAACCGCCGGAGGCAGACCCGTCTGAGCGCGCTCCTCCAGCTCCTGACGAGCAAACCACGCCGGATCCCAACGCACCAGCGCCTGCTCCACCGGCGACGGCGAAGCAGTCGTCACCACCGTACCCTCAAGAGCCGCAGGACGAACCAATGCCGCCGCATTCAACCAGCGACGCAACGCCGCCTCCGGGGCACGCAACGAATCAAAACGAAGCATCTTATCGGCATCCAGAAGAAGCGCCGCCGCATAGCCGCCAAAAGCCACCGGCTCAGCACCCGGAGTCGCCACCACCAACGCAGGCTCAGGACCAACCGACGCCCGCACATGGTCACCCGCCGAAGAAATCACCGGAACATTCGGGAACGCACGGCCCAGCTCCTCAGCAGTACGAGTCGCACCCGCCGCCGAATAACGCCAATGCGTAAAACCGCATTCAGAACAACGCCACTGCTGCGCCAAATGACCGCACCACGAACACGACGGAACCGACGAACCCGAAGCCACCGACAAAGGCCCACTACACTCGCCACAACGCGCCGGCATGCGGCAACGCTCGCACGAAAACGACGGAATATAACCGCTACGCGCCACCTGCACCAACACGGGACCACGCGCCAACGCCCGACGAGCATGCTCAAACGCCAGGTGAGGAATACGCGCCATCGCCGCCAACGGGTCACGCGCCAACTCAAACTCCGAACCCGTCGAAAAAATACGCGGCGAATAATCACGCACCAGTGCACGCGGCGCACGCACATGAGACGCCCAGCGGGTACGCACCAGACGCGCCGCCTCACTACTCATACTGAACCCGGCAAACAGCGCCGCAGTATTCTCAGCAGAAGCACGCAGAAGCAACACATCACGGGCATGACAGTACGGGGCGCGCTGCTCCACCAGCAAAGAATCGCCGTCATCCCAGCACACCACCAGTCCCAGGTTCGCCACCGGCGCGTAGGCTGCCGCGCGGGTACCAATCACCACCGGAACCTGCCCCAAACGCGCCTTCACAAACCCGTGATATCGAGTATGCGGAGTCGAATCAGAACTCAAACGCACAAACGAATCAGCGGGCAAACGCTCGGCGAGCGCCGCCTCCAGAAGATCCAGGTTCTTAGCGGTCGGAACCACCGCAATAGCGCCGCGACCACTCGCAGCAGCAGCCGCGAGTGCGGTCGCCAAAACATCCGCCCACGTGTGCTCCAGGTGGCCGGGCAGGACCGTCATCACGGCGCGGGTCGCGGCACCGGCGGCAACATCTTCAATGAACTCCGCACCGTTCTCGTAATCGGAGAAGACGGAGGCGGCATCGGGCGCGTCCGGGTTCAGTGCCGGCGGGTCCAGCACGAAGGGTGCGGGCGCGCCGGGGGTAGCAAGCCAAGCGTACGGGTCGGCATGAGTGGAGACACCGGAGGCGGCAGAATACTCGGGAGCCGTGTGCTCAGATTCCGCGGCCTCGAGAGCCGCGTTCTCGGGGGCGTTTTCCTGCGACTTCTCCCCCGCGCTCGCCAGGGTCATCTCGGGAGTGTTCTCCGGGGTGTTCTCGGGGGTATTGGAAGTACTTACCGGGGCAGAATCACCCAAATACGCCGACTCGTAACCCGGCAGAAGGGGCGCGTACTTCTTATCCAGCGCGGCAATGCGCGGCGGCACCGCCAGGCGCAGCACGTTCGCCACCGTGGAGGCGTAACGGTCGGCAAGGGCCTCGGCAAGCGCAAAAATTTCGGGCGCAACAGAGGGCACACGCGACAGCACCGACTTGAGCGGCAGTAGCGAGGTGCGCGTCCAATCGGTCGTGGCGGCGCGTTCCTCAATGTAGCCGGTCAGCTCGTGGCCGTTGAACAGCACGCGAACGCGGGCGCCGGGCACCGCATCCTCACTCAGCTCGGCGGGCACGCGGTAATCAAACGTGCGGTCCACCTGCGGCAGGGTGCTATCCACGCGCACGCGCGCCACAGGGTTCGGCACGCCGCTCGCCTCCAACTCGGCGGCAACGTTTACCGGCTCCGGGGCGGCAGGAATCAGGGCATCACGAAGAGCAGGAAATCCCTGCAACAGGTCAAGCTGTTGCAGGGATTCCTGCTGCGCACCCAACGGTGCCGAAGAGTTCGATTCAGAACTGCTCTGAGTCACCCGAATCAGCGTGCTCCTCTACCCTGACAGATATTAGGAGGAGGACACTGCCGAACGCAGTGCATCCACGCGGTTCAGGCGCTCCCAGGTGAATTCCGGCTCGGTACGACCGAAGTGGCCGTGAGCTGCGGTCTTCTTGTAAATCGGGCGGCGCAGATCCAGTTCGTTAATGATTGCCAGCGGGCGCAGGTCGAAGACCTCACGCACAGCCTTCTCAATCTTGATCGGGTCGACCTTCTCGGTGCCGAAGGTTTCAACGTACAGACCGACCGGCGCTGCCTGGCCGATAGCGTACGCAACCTGAACCTCGGCGCGGTCAGCCAGACCGGCACCCACAATGTTCTTCGCAACCCAACGCATTGCGTACGCTGCGGAACGGTCCACCTTCGACGGGTCCTTACCGGAGAACGCGCCACCACCGTGACGAGCCGAACCGCCGTAGGTGTCCACAATAATCTTGCGGCCGGTCAGGCCCGCATCACCCACGGGGCCGCCCTGAACGAAGCGGCCAGCGGGGTTCACAATGAACTTAGCGTTGGAGGAATCCAGGTCGACGCTACCCAGAACCGGTGCGATAACGTGCTTCTCAATGTCTGCACGCAGGTCAGCCAGGTCGTAGCTTGCGGTGTGCTGGCTCGAAACAACGACGGTGTCCACGGAGACGGGCACGTTGTTCGAATCGTAGCCGAGGGTCACCTGAGTCTTGCCGTCGGGGCGCAGCTCGGTCAGCAGGCCGTCCTTACGGACCTTGGTCAGACGCTCAGAGAGGCGGTGCGCCAGCCAAATCGGGGCGGGCATCAGCACGTTGGTCTCGTTGGATGCGTAACCGAACATGATGCCCTGGTCGCCCGCACCCTGGCGGTCGTACTCGTCAGCAGCAATGCCCTGACGAACCTCGAGGGACTCGTACACGCCGGCGTTAATGTCCGGGGACTGCTCGCCAATGGACACGGACACGCCGCAGAACTCACCGTCGAAGCCGCGGGTAGAGGAATCGTAGCCGATACCCAGAATGGTCTCGCGCACGATGGAGGGGATTTCGACGTAGCTGGAGGTGGTCACCTCACCAGCAACATGCACCTGACCGGTGGTTACCATGGTCTCCACAGCAACGTTCGCTGCGGGATCCTGGGCAATAATGCCGTCAAGGATGGCGTCAGAAATCTGGTCACAAATCTTATCGGGGTGGCCTTCAGTCACCGACTCGCTGGTGAATAGGCGCAGATGGTTATTACTCACGGTTTCCACTCTACTGGTTGAGGGCGCGCGAAGATAGCGCGCTCGTAATGATGACGGTTTCCTTCAATTATGACACGTTTGTTAAGCGCCATTACGAGGCGGGGTGCTGCGTTCACACCCCGGGCGGGCCTTCACTCAGCGCCAGCCAGAGGATTAGGTCAGCGCCGCCAGAATCTTCTGAGCCAACGCCGGACCAATACCCGGCACCGCCGTCAGCTCCTCGGCGCTCGCCTGCTTAATCTGAGCCACCGACCCGAAGTGCTTAATCAGCGCGGCACGCTTCACCTCGCCCAAACCGGGCACCTCATCCAGGGCGGAGGCGACCATCGCCTTACCGCGCTTGGAACGGTGGAAGGTGATAGCGAAACGGTGCGCCTCATCGCGGATGCGCTGCACCAGGTACAGCGCCTGCGAAGTACGCGGTAGTACGACCGGGTAGTCGTCGTCCGGTAACCACAGTTCCTCCAGGCGCTTAGCGATGCCGGCAACGTACACATCCGTAATGCCCAAATCGCTCAACGCGGCGGAGGCGGCAGCCACCTGAGGCGGGCCGCCGTCCACGAGCACCAGGTTCGGCGGGTAGGCGAACTTCGCCGGCTCGGGCGTGGAGGCGTCAATCTCGCCGGAGTGCACGGGGGCTGCTTCGCGCTCCGCCTGCTGCGCCAGATGCCTCTTGAATCGGCGGGTGATGACGTCGTACATACTGGCGGTATCGTCACGCGCGGCGTCGCCGGTAATGCTGTAGGTGCGGTAGGCGTTCTTCGCGGGCATGCCGTCCTCAAAGACGACCATGGAGGCAACCACGTTCGTGCCCTGCACATGCGAAATGTCGTAGCACTCGATGCGCAGCAGCGGGTCGGGCAGCTCCAGCGCCTCCTGCAGCTCCACGAGGGAGGCGCTGCGGGTGGTCAAATCGCCGGCACGGCGGCTCTTGTGCAGGGTCAGCGACTGGCGCGCGTTCTCGGCGACCGTCTTCATGAGCTCTGCCTTGTCGCCGCGCTGCGGGACGCTAATCTCCACGGGGCCGCCGCGCACCTCCGCCAGCCAAGACGCCAGTTGCTCCTTATTCTCGGGCTCCACCGGCACGAGCACGGAACGCGGAATATCGTAGCTGTTCAGGCTCTTCTCGGCGTCCTTCTGGGAGGCGAGGCTCGCCGCAATATCGCTGTACACCTGCGCAATCAGCTGCTCGATGAGCTGTGCGTCGGTGCTGTCGTTGACCTTCTCCACGATCCAGCCGCGCTGGCCGCGGATCCTGCCGCCGCGCACGAAGAACACCTGAACGGACGCCTCCAGGTCGTCCTCAGCGTAGGCGAACAGGTCGGCATCCACGGTCGCGCCGAGCACCACGGCGTTACGCTCAAACGCCTTAGTCAGCGCGGCAATATCGTCACGAAGAATCGCGGCGCGCTCAAAGTCCATATCAGCGGCGGCGGCCTTCATTTCTGCGGTCAACTGGGCGATATGCTTCTCAGCGCCACCACCCATAAACCGGGTCAGCCCGCGCGCCAACTCGCGATGCTCCTCGGCGCTAATCTTGCCCACGCACGGCGCCGCGCACTTATCGATATAGCCGAGCAGGCAGGGCCGGCCACTATTCTTCGCGCGGTTAAACACGCCGTTCGTGCAGGTACGCACCGGGAAAACGCGCAGTAGCGCATCCAGGGTTTCACGAATCGCCCACGCCTGCGAGTACGGCCCAAAATAGCGCACGCCCTTACGGCGCTCGCCGCGAGTGACCATCGCGCGCGGGTACACGTCATTGACGGTAATCGCCAGGTACGGGTACGACTTATCGTCGCGGAACGCAATGTTGAAGCGCGGCGAAAACTCCTTAATCCAGGTGTATTCAAGCTGCAGCGATTCCATCTCGCTCGCCACCACGGTCCACTCCACGCTCGCCGCTGTATGCACCATCGCGTAGGTCTTCGGGCTCAGCGTCTGCGGGGACGCAAAATAGCTGTTGAGGCGGTTGCGCAGGTTCTTCGCCTTGCCCACGTAGATGACGCGGCCGTCGGCATCGCGGAAACGGTAAACGCCCGGGTCGGTGGGGATTTCGCCGGGGGCGGGGCGGTAGCTGGAAGGCTCTGCCATGGGTACTTTCTCCTCGCTCTACTGGGCTTGACGGTGCTTCTCTACGGGGGTCGGTGCGGGGTTGCCACTGCTGGGCTACCGGGGTCATCCCAGGCTCGCGCATACGACAAACCGCGCATCCTGCACCCATCTCCCCCAAAGCGCGGGGTCGGTGCGTGAATGCGCGGTTTAAGTCTACGCGGTATAGGCGGCGAGTGCCCTAGCCTGCGTCACGTGCGGCTGAGGGCGAAACGTTGTACTCATGCTTTCGCGCCTGACCGGACAGCTGAGCAATCTCATCCATGATCGTGTCGGTGGTGACGCGGCGCTGCTTGCCGGTCATCTTCTCACCGGTCTTCTCAAAGTAAAGCGGCTTGCCCACACGAATCGTGAAGCGGCGCGGGTAAATCATGTTCGAGCCGGGCTTCTGCAGGCGGTCGGTGCCAATCAGACCAACCGGAACCACGGGCGCGCCGGTCATGTGCGCCAGCCACGCCACACCAATCTTGCCGCGGTACAGGTAGCCGTCGCGGGAGCGGGTGCCCTCGGGGTAAATGCCGAAGACCTTACCCTCCTGTAGCTTCTCCAGGGCAATGTCGAGCGCCTTGAGCGATTCGGAACGGTCGGAGCGGTTCACGGGAATAATATCCACGGCTTCGAAGAATGCCTTCATCATCTTGCCGCGCGGGCCGGGGGTGTTCACGTACTCAGCCTTGGCGAGGAACGCCACGCGGCGCGGCATCATGGCAGAAATAATGATGGAGTCCAGGAAGGACAGGTGGTTGGAGGCGACAATCACCGGGCCGGTGGCGGGGAAGTTTTCGAGTCCGGTCACGCGGGCGCGGAAGACGGTGCGCAGGATTCCGGTGACTGCTTTCTGGGTGGATTTGTAGAGAAGCACGTGAACTCTCCTGAGGTGCCGATAGATTGCGGGCTGTGGCGGCGGTCCGCCGTGGATGCGGGGCGAGTGACCCCTTCTGAATATACGCCGCCAAAGAGCACAAAATCTGTACTGCGGTAACCTGTGCCGCAAAAAATTTGTACTGTGTTTAGTAGCGTCGGGTTTTATTATTCCACACCCGAGTGTAGGCACGTGAGGGGTGCCGCGCTCCCCTTCCACATGCTGGGATGCGCCTCCCGCCCAGGTTCCTGTAAGTGCCCCGGCGGGAGCTCGAGTAGGAGCCTGAGTAAAAGCCCCGATTGAGGGAGTCTGCGCGGCTTCCAGCCCGGCGCATCCTCCCCCATTACCGGCGGGGAAGTAGCGCGGAAGCTAAGGATTCAACCTCAACGTAATATTTCAGGTTTTTCGCCGTGCGATTGCAGATTTTCCAGCAAAGTAGCCGCGTCACATTGTGACGCTACGTCAGCAAAGTTTCGTAAATGCGTATTTAATATGCAAGAATAAAAGGCAGGGTGGGCTGTCGCACCTCCCTCAAGGACGATTCACCCCGAACATAGTGAGCCGCCCCTCCAGCGGATGTGCGTCGGAGCCACTCCACATACAAATTCCACGCACACTGGAGACATACACTATGGCTACAAAACCCGTCTCGCGTGCGCAGGCAGCAAAGATTGCCCGCCGCTCAGACACGGTCGGTGCCTATGCCGGAAAAGGCTGGGTACAGGCTGTTGCGTTTGTGATGCTCCTGGGCTTCACCATCATGGCAGTCCTTGCAATGCGCACCTACGCACTCTCCATGCCGCTACCCGACAAAATCGTCGGTAACGACGGCAAGGTCATCGCAACCCAAGAACAGATCCTGCACGGTCAGGAACTCTTCCAGGGACGCGGCCTGCAGCAGTACGGATCCGTGCTCGGTCACGGCGCCTACCTCGGCCCCGACTACACTGCAGAATACCTGCGCCTGACCACCGATGCCGCCATCAAGGAGTACCGCGAACAGGGCAAGCAGGACCCCCGCGAACTCGTCAAGAACGAGTGGCGCAAGGAGAACAAGTACGACGAGCACACCAAGACCATCACCTGGTCCGCTGGTGAAACCAAGGGCTACCAGCTCATGCTCAAGCACTACCGCGAAACCCTGATGAAGGGTGACACCTCGCAGGGCCTGTTCCCCGACTCCATTAAGAACGACGAAGAACTACACGACATCGTCGCATTCTTCGGCTGGACCGCATGGGCATCGGCGGCAGACCGCCCCGACCAGCCCTACTCCTACACCAACAACTGGCCTTCCGAACCCAACGTGGACAACAAGCCCACCGCGGATCTGATGGTCTGGTCGGCACTCTCCCTGATTACCCTCATCGGTGGTACCGGTCTGATGTTCGCCATCTACGGCCGCTGGTCCCGCACTATCGGCTGGCACGCGGAAGAGGCACCCGTCCTTGACTTCCGTCAGCCCGACGAAGTTCGCCTGACCCCCTCGCAGAAGGCAGCCTGCCTGCTCTTCGCAACGATTCTGGTGCTCTTCCTGCTGCAGGCTCTGGTGGGTGCACTCACCGAGCACTACCGTGAAGAACTCACCGGATTCTTCGGTATCGACATGGGCCAGCTGTTGCCCTACACGGTATCTCGAACCTGGCACCTTCAGCTCTCCCTCTTCTGGACCGCAGGCGCGTTCCTGGCGGGCGGTATCTTCATCGCCCCGCTGATTACCCGCCGCGAACCCAAGAAGCAGGGCCTGCTCACCTACGTTCTCATCGGCGCCGTGGTCTTCGTGGTCCTCGGCTCGCTGCTGAACGAATGGTTCTCGCAGAAGGGCCTCATCCCCAAGGAATTCACCGGCTTCTTCTCGCAGCAGTGGGAGTTCCTGGACCTGCCGCGATTCTTCCAGATTCTGCTCACCGCAGGTATGTTCATCTGGATCGTCATCGTCTGGCGTACCCTCTCCGCTCGTCTGAAGGGCTCGAAGAAGACCTCCCTGCCGTGGCTGTTCCTCTTCTCCGGCCTGGCCATCCCCATGTTCTACGCAGTCGGCCTGCTCGCAGGTCAGCGTACCCACGTGACCGTCGCCGAATTCTGGCGATTCTGGGTGGTTCACCTCTGGGTGGAGGACTTCCTCGAACTGTTCACCACCGTCATGGTGGCGTACATCTTCGTGCTGCTCGGCGTGGTCCGCGAGCGCATCGCCATCTCCATCATCATGATGGACGCTGTGCTCTACTCCGTCGGTGGCGTGGTCGGTACCCTGCACCACACCTACTTCGTCGGTACCCCCTCCGAGCAGATGGCATTCGGTGCGTTCTTCTCCGCAGCTGAGGTTATCCCGCTGACCTTCCTGACCGTTGAGGCGTGGGGCTTCATGCAGCTGGGTGCTCGCCAGTACTCCAACCGCACCAAGCCTTTCCCGCACCGTTGGGCTGTTATGTTCCTGATTGCTGTGGGCTTCTGGAACTTCCTCGGCGCAGGTGTGTTCGGCTTCCTCATCAACCTGCCGATCGTGTCCTACTACGAGATTGGTACGGCACTGACCGCAAACCACGCACACGCCTCCATGATGGGTGTGTACGGTATGCTCGCGATCGCGTTCGCGGTGTTTGGTCTGCGCTACCTGCTCCCGGAGAACAAGTGGCCTGAGAAGGGTCTGAAGTTCTCCTTCTGGACTCTGAACATTGGTCTGCTGTGGATGTCCTTCATCTCGCTGCTGCCGCTGGGTATTGCTCAGCTGTACAAGTCCGTGGGTGAGGGCTACTACGAGGCTCGTTCCTTCGCGTTCATTCACGACGGTGCTTCCGCCGTGATGGGTTGGATGCGTATGCCCGGTGACGTGATCTTCCTGGTCGGCATCATCCCGCTGATCAAGCTGGCGCTGCTGGGTATCAAGGAGATCTTCTCCAAGAACGCTAAGGAAACCGTCCTGGAGCTACCCGAGCCGCCGCTGTACGAGGTGGTTGAGGACGCTCGCATCGCAGAGTTTGCCGGCGCTAAGGCTGCCGAGGAGCTGCCCGAGCAGACCAGCCCCTACCGTAGCGATCGTCGAGGCTAATCATGCCTGAGCAGATTGCTGGAGTTTCTTTCCTCGTGTGGCTGGCCTGCGTGTACGCGTTCGGCCTGGTCGCCGTGGGTTGGGGCTTCGATATTCTCGCCAAGCGCACCAGCCAGCGCATGGTGGCGGCGCGAACCTTCGGGTTCACCTACCACGAAGAGAGCGACGCGTGGCTCTGCCCCGAAGACCAGTGGCTGTGGGCGACCGCATTCGACTCGGATAACCGAGTGATGCGTTACCGCGCCAAGCCCAGCGTGTGCAACACCTGCCCGATTAAGGACAGCTGCACCGTCTCGGCGAACGGCCGCGAGCTCACCCGTGAAGTGGACGAATGGCCCTACTCCGAGTCGGGTCGTTTCCACCGCGGGCTGGCGGTTGCTGTCTCGTTGCTGGGTGTGGTCATCCTGATTGGTGCCGCTATCGTCTGGCACTCCCCGCTGGAGCTTCTGGTGGAGGGTGCCGCCGCGGTGGTCTGCCTGTCGCTGACCTACCCGCTGGCTGTGAAGCTCATGCGTTCCCCCGCGAACTTCGAGAACGATCCGAAGCATATTCACGCATCCACCGCTGACGAATCGGTGAACGTGAAGATGGACCGTTTCGCGGCGAAGTGGGGTGGCGTGTCGAATGAGCGTAAGCGCCGTACCGAGCAGACCCGCAAGCAGATGATTGCGGATGCAACCCTGCCGGTTCGTACCTCTGCCCTCGACCCGGACCGCCCCGCATGGAGCGGTACCGGCACCTCGGTTCCGCGTCTGCATAAGACCACGAACGAGGTCTTGCAGGAGCAGAACCTGGCTGAGGTTGAGGCTGCTGAGGAAATGGCGAAGAAGTAGCGCTGCATAGGTTTTTCCGTTCCGGCGGCTGACCGGCTGGCTGGTCCCGTCTGTTAGCTTCGGCGGCTACCCCGTGTGGATTCCTCTTTTGAGTTTTCCATGCGGGGTACCGCCGGGGCGCCGACCCGCCGCGACGTACGCCGGAACGGAAAATTCCCCTCCCAAACTCCCCACACACACAGCCCAGTACCGGGCAACCCCTACTACACACCCCTACTACCTGCACCGTACGAGGCGCGGGCAGGTGGGCACACATACCGTCCTCCCCCAATACTTGTGAAGGAAAACCATGGATCCCGTCACTTTGGCAACTATCCTCATCCCAGTTGCCGTCATTGTTCTTTTTATTCTGATTCGTATGTTCCGCGTCATCCCCGAATACGAACGTGGCATCTCGTTCCGCTTCGGCCACCTGCGTTCGGAGCTGAAGCCCGGCCTGAACATCGTCTTCCCCCTCGTTGACTCCCTGCAGCGCGTTGATATGCGTGTCATCACCCTGACCATTCCCCCGCAGGAAGTCATCACCAAGGACAACGTTCCCGCCCGCGTGAACGCCGTGGTCCTCTTCCGCGTGACCAACGCCAAGAACGCCGTGCTTGAGGTTGAAAACTACCCGATCGCCACCAGCCAGATTGCGCAGACCACCCTGCGTTCCCTGCTCGGTCGCGTTGACCTGGACACCCTGCTCGCACACCGCGAGGACCTGAACGAGGACCTGCGTTCCATCATCGGTTCGCGCACCGAACCGTGGGGTATTCAGGTGGAGCTCGTCGAAATTAAGGACGTTGAGATTCCCGAGGCTATGCAGCGCGCCATGGCTCGTGAGGCTGAGGCTGAGCGTGAGCGCCGCGCAAAGATCATTTCGGCACGCGGTGAGCTCGAGGCTTCGAGCGAGCTGAAGGAAGCATCCGACATTCTGAGCCAGTCCCCCGCCTCCCTGCAGCTGCGTTACCTGCAGACCCTGCTGGAGCTGGGTGCCGACCAGAACTCGACCGTGGTCTTCCCGCTGCCCATGGACGTGATTGGCCCGCTTATGGGCGCGCTCAAGGGCGAAAGCAAGTAGGCTACTCCCCTTCCCTGATGTACTAGCCTGAAGTACCCGCCGCGGCGGCTGACCCGCAGCGGTGAACATAGAAATATCCCGTGCAGATGAGAGTATCTGCACGGGATATTTCTATGCGGGATTTATACGCAAAACGCTTTCAAGCGGAGCCCCGAAAACCGGGAAGGAAGGCGTTTGGCCCGCCGCGGGGATTGGATGAGGTGGTTGCGACGGGCCAAACTGGTCGGTTACACGCCGTAGAGGTGCGGGCGCGGCAGGTACATCAGCCAGTTGGGTGAGGGCCGGAATCCTGCCGCTAACGGTTTTCACCGACGCCTTAAGCATAACCGGCAAGGCACCCGAACCGGCGGCAGTTTGAGTGAAGCATCAATCACCCATCTCACGCCATGCCGGGGCGGTATTCAGCCCAAAAATCGGTACCTAACGCACCGGCGAACCGAACCCCGCGCGAGCCTCTAACGCAATGCTCGGTGCGCCTGGTCAAAGAACTCACGCTCGTACACGCACGCCGACAGGTACGCCTGCGCCGCACGCACACGCTGAGCCGGTGAAGCCGCCTCGAACGCACGCTCCACCTCCGCGAGGCTACGTGCCACATCCGCGGCGAATTCTTCGCCACCGTACATGCTCAACCACTCCGCGTACGGGTGGTCCGCGTGATTCTGCGAGGAGAGCACAGCGCCCACCTCTTCGTACAGCCAGTAGCAGGGCAGGATTGCCGCGGCACCGACCACGTAATCATCACCGGCAGCGGAGGCGCGCAGGAAATTCGTGTACCCCATCGTAATCGGCGAGGGACCACCCAGACGCGCACGGTTCGCCAACCAGCCCTCGTGCAGCTGCGATTCGGCGGCAATCGCCTCGTGCGCACCAGCTGCCCAGTGCACCTGCGCCTCAGCGGTATCAGCACGCGCCGAGAGAGTCGCGAGCGCACGCGAATAATCGCGCAGGTAGAGGGCGTCCTGGTCCAGGTAGAAGGCGAACAGGTCCTCGTCGAGGGTGCCGTCACCGAGGGCGCGTACGAAAGGCAGGTCCAGGATCTGGTGCCAGGTTTCGCCACCGGCTGCCCAGAGGGCGGCGGTCCAGGGTCCGGCGGGCTTTACAACGGCTTCACCGGCGGGCACGGGGCTGACCGGCAGCAGACGCTCGGGACTGGTGCCGTCCAGAGTATTGCCCTCAGAGTCGGTAGTGGCGAGCAGGTGATGCCACGGGTACGCGGAGGCGGCAGCCTCCAGGCGGCGGGCACGGGCGGCGTGGTCCACAGGGCCGTGGCCCTCACCGGAGCCGACCTGTAGCCCGGCACCTGCGGCAATGGATTCGTGGAGCCAGCGGGTGCTCCACTGCAGGGCGCGGTGGGTGTCTTCGCTGGTCAGAACGCTCTGCTCTGCGGTGTGTTCTGCGACTTCGGCGTGCTGGAGCAGCTCCACTCCCAGGCGGGTTGCCAGCGATGAGGACAGGGAGCATCCGGTGCCGTGCGTATTGCGGCTGTCCAGGCGCGGGGTGCGCACGTGCGCGCAGGTGCCGTCCGGGAAGACCGCGGTGTTACCGGCGTCCTGACCGCACAGGTGGCCGCCCTTCACAATCACGGTGGTTCCGGTCGCCGCCGCAAGGTTCGCCGCCTGCTCGTGCGCCTCATCGAAAGTCTGGGCGGGCTCCTTCTCACAGAGCACGGCGAGCTCCGGAATGTTCGGGGTAATCACATTCACGAGCGGCACGAGGTCGCGTAGCGCCTGCTCCGCTTCCGCCTGCAGCAGGCGGTCACCGCTGGAAGCAATCATGACCGGGTCGAGCACGACCACGGGCACGGGATGCTCGCTCAGCCAGGTGCGGACGGTGCGGATCGTGTCCGCGTCGCCGAGCATGCCGATTTTCACGGCGTCAACCGTGACGTCATCAAAAACGGCGGCAAGCTGCGCGGTCAAAAATTCCAGGGGCGGGGTGAATACTTCACGAACCCCGCACGTGTTCTGGGCGACCAGTGAGGTGGTCACGCACATGCCGTAACCGCCGGATGCGGCAATGGACTTGAGGTCCGCCTGGATACCCGCACCGCCGGAGGGGTCGGTTCCAGCAATGGAGAGAACCCTCGGCACCCGAGCTGCCTGAGGTACCTGAGCTGTCTGCGGTGCCCGGGGGGTTCCGGAGGCGCTCGCGCCGGGTACAGGGTTGGAGGTGGGTGCGCACGAGGGCGCGGTAGGCTGCTCTGCCATGATCGATAATCCCTTCGCTAGTTCGAACTAGAGCAGGTTCAATGGGTGATTCTCTCAGCCTTGAGTGTTATTACGCCGTTTCGTGCGCCCGCTGTGCTGTAGCTCTTCGCTGTGCCGTAGCCCTTCGTTGGGCGGTCAGTTGGGCGGGTTAGCGGGTCGCGGGCGTCTCAAGGCACCCCATATCGCTCTGCCAGGTTATCACAATGATTCTTAGTAACTGAAAGTTTTGCGGGTGACAAGTGAATCTCTCCGAAATTTTCGTTTGAGCATTGCGGTACTGCACCACCATTCCGGCTCAGGTTTTCCAGCGCAGGCTTCAGCACCCCCCCCCAGAACTCGCCCGTTAAAAGGCAATGCCCGGCACCGCTTTAGACGGTACCGGGCACTATCAGCCGGACATATCGCCGGGCATATCCACCGGGCTAGGCCAGAGCTTAGGTGAGGGCGAAAATCTCTGCCGGTGAACCCTCCGCAATGATCCTGCCCTCGTGCAGCAGGACCGCACGGTCAGCCAGCGAGGCGATACGCGCATCGTGCGAAATAATCAGCACTGCACGGTTCGCCAACACGGCGCGCAGGGATTCGGTTGCGTCCGCGAGTTCCAGCTGGGTGGTGGACTCGTCCAGAATCACGGCGTGTGGGTCGGCAAGCACGATACGTGCCAACGCCAGCTGCTGAATCTGGTCGCGGGTCAGAGGCGAATCCGCGCCGCTGACGACGGTGTCCATGCCCTGCGGCAGGTCGCGCCACCAGCGGGCACCGACAGCGTCCAGCGCCTCACCCATCTGCTCGACGGTTGCATCCGGCACAACCACCGTAAAGTTATCGGCGAGGGTACCGAAGAAGACGTGCGCTTCCTGGGTGCAGACCAGCAGGCGCGGGCGGCCGTCGGCGGCGGCATCGGTCGGGAAGTCGCCGTGACCAACCGGGCGACCCATCACGGTGATGGTGCCCTCCAGGGCGGTCAGCGAACCACCAATCAGACGCGCCAGGGTGGTCTTACCCGAACCGGAACGACCCACCAGGGCGAGCGCCTCGCCGCGGCGAATCTTCAGGTTGATGCCTTCCAGAACGAGGGCGTCCGGCGAGTAGCCGTAGGAGACGTCGATGCAGTCAATGGCGTACTGCGGGTCCTTCACGGCTTCATCAGACACGGCGGCGAACGCTTCGGCACGGTGCTGTGCACGCGCCTCACGCTGCTTCTTCGCCAGGGAGACCACACCGAACACGCGGCCCATGTTCACGAGCATGATGCGCAGGCTGCTGACGTGGTGGTTCAGCATGTCGGCGAGGATTCGCAGGCTGAAAACCATGACCGAGGCGGTCGCTACGGCGCCCCAGGAAGCCCAGCCGAGAGCCACGCAGGCGGCACCCCAGAGCATGCACAGAATCGTGGGGATCCAGGCGTTGATAGCGTCCACGGTGAAGTACAGCTGGCGGATGCGCACCATGCCCAGCTGCGCGGCGAACTGGCGCTTGTTCTCACCGGCGAAGGCGTCTTCGCGGGCGGTATGAACGCCCAGCTCACGGATCGTGGAGGTGCCGCGAATGTTCTCGGTCAGCACGCTGTTGAGGTCGCTCACGCGCTCCTGGGCGGTCTGGTTGCGCGCCGCCATGAGCGGCAGCATCTTCGACATGATGAGGGCAAGACCGGCAATCATGGGTAGCATGATCAGGCCCATAGCCGGGCTCACGAACGCCAGGGAGAGCGTAGAGATAATGAAGTACAGCAGCACGTAAATCGCGCCGAGCAGGTCCTCACTGACGGATTTTGCTGCCGAGGAGAGGTCGTCGGTCACGCGGGTGAGCAGGTCACCGCTGCCGGCTTCTTCCACGGTGCGTGCGTCCAGGTCGAGGGTGCCGTCGAGGGTGTCCTGGTTGGCGTCACGGGTGACGAGCGCACCCAGTCGCGCCGCACTGTACGAGGAGACCATGAGGGTTATCGCCTGCACGATGAATGCCGCCAGGATAATCAGAATCGGCTGCCACGGGTAGCTGGAGAACTTGCCCGCCACCACGTCGTCCACGGTGGCACCAATCTGCAGGGGCACCACCGCACCCATGAGGGTGCTGACCATGTAGATGACGAAGGTGTAGAGGGCTCGCCCCTTATGCGCCGCGAGGTAGTTCCACATGCGGCGTGCCACGTAGGCGGGGGTTTCGATGGGGAGCTGCTTTGCCATGCTAGTTCACCTCCTGATTCTGAGTGGTTTCAGGCTGAGCGGTTTCCGGGTAGCCGTCGCGTTCCATGCGGCGGGTCGTCTCCGCGGTCGTGGAAACAACGTAGACCTGCTCCAAATCCTGCAGCAGGCCGGGGTAGCCGACGGGCAGGCGGTCGCTACCAACCTGGGTTTCCATCGCATCGTAGATGTAGCGCTGGCTGGGTTCGTCCACGGAGTTCAGCGGCTCGGTCAGGATGAGCACCTGCGCATCCTGCGCGAGCGCGCGGGCGAGCGCCAGACGCTGACGCTGACCACCGGAGAGGTTCGCACCTTCGCTGGTGATGCGGGCGGCGAAGTAGTCTTCGGGGTTGCGTCCGCCCAGACGGTAGGCGATTTCGCGGGAGTCGGTAATCTTCAGCAGCTCTTGGTCCTTTGCCTGTGCCAGCTCCTCGTCGGGGTTCGGCACGGTGCCCAGGCGCAGGTGCTCCTGCAGGGTTCCCGCGAAAATCATGGGGTTCGGTTCGCTCAGTAGCACGCGGCGGCCGGAGGCGTCCTTGAGGTCCTCTCCCCCACGTCGCAGGGTGCGGGCGAGTGCCTCGGCGTAGTCCTGCGCGGTGAGGTTGTAGTCGCGCGGGTTGACGTACACGATGCGCGGGTTGCTGGCACCGGCGGGGGCGACGGGTACGGGCACCTCAAGGGTGCTCGCCTCAACTGCCTGTTCGGCGCGTGCCAGCTGCGCCATTTCTTCGTCGGTGCGCGGGCTCTTCAGCACGCCCTGGCGTACGCCCGCGTGACCTTCGAGTCGGGCGACCTTGGCGAGCGCAATCTTGGCGTATCGCCATGAGGTGAGGAAGTTCTGAGTAATCCAGATGGGGCCACCCATCATCGCGATAATGGAGGCGACGGTCACCAGGGACGCGGCGGGCGTGTCGGATACCCAGCGGCCGTTTTCGACGTGGCCGGTGAGGGCGAAGCCGATGCCGAGCAGGGTCACGACACCGCCGAGCAGCGCGCGGATGAGGTACATCCAGCGGTGCGTCTTTTCGTAGCGCATGTAGCTGTCGAAGACTTCGTCGGTGGCTCGGTGGTAGCGTTCACGCATCTGCTCTTCCGCGCCGAGGCCGGCGATGGTGCGCAGACCGGTGGCGATGTCGGAGGCGCGTGAGGAGGCTTCACCGTCCTTTTCGCGGTATTCGCCGATTTTGGATTCGAGGAAGGTCGAGTACCAGGCGATAACGCTAACCACGATAATCGTGCCGATGAGGGTCACGATCGCTGTGACGGGGTTGATGAGCCAGAGCTGCACGGCACCGAGGGTCGCGACGATCATGGCGTTGACGAATAGCGGCAGTGAGAAGTAGACGTCCGTAATGCGGCGTACGTCTTTGTTCATGACGGTGACCGCTTCGCCGGAGTCTACGCCAGCGCGGGTGCGTCCCATGAGTCGGTTGATGTAGATGCGCCAGTCGCGGCCGAGTTCCGCACTGAGGGTCATGGAGGTACCCCAGCCGAAGAACTCGTTAATCACGATGAAGGTGATAGCGGCGACGACGACCCAGAACATGGGCCAGGCGTCGTGGGCTTTGCCAGCGATGTGCTGGTTGATGAATTGACCCACCATGACGGGGATCATGATTGCGCCGATGCCTGCGGTGGTTTCACCCGCGATGGGGATTGCCCAGCGGTGCCAGGGGTATTTGTGTCCGGGCGCGGTGACTCGCAGGGCGAGGCGCTTCTTGAGGGCTTCTTCTTCAGCCTTGCGCTGTTCGCTACCGGTTACTTCCTGTGCAGCTTTTTTCTGCGCAGCTTTTTTCTGCGCAGTTTTCTTCTGAGCGGCTTTTTCCTGCGTGGTTTTGTTATGCATGGATTCTTCATGCGTAGCTTCTTCACGCGCAGCGTTTTCTTGCGCCTTGTCAGCGTTGTATTCAGTCATTCAACGTCTCTCCTTTCTCTTACCCTATTCCTTTATCAATGTGGCACGCAACACTATGAGTGCATTAGTGGGGCGTGTCGTTATTTTGTGCAACGTATCTGGGGCGTGTATCAACCGCGCAATATAAGCCGGCATCAATCGGCGGACTTGAACCTACGCGGTCATTTATTCGGCGCGGTAATTCATGCGACCTGGCGCCCTGTGGTGTGTAGCCCTACAATATAGAGCCCTGTGCGTTCAACCTTCTGAACGCAGACTTTCTGAGTGCAGGGTTGTGCATCGCTGCACCTAACCTGCACCTAAAGCGCTTTGTTCTACCCTACCTGAACTTTGCGGTTTCCCGCATTAGAGCACGCGCCTTCGCGCCCCTGCCGAGTTGTTCCCTCGTAACGATAACGCCCCCGCGCCCGCCCTATTCCCGATAGACTGGAATTCTCATGAGTATTTTGAATTTTCTTTCTCCCTCGCTGGGCGAGAACCCCGGCGACTACAATCGACGCGATTTCAAGGTCAACCCCCTCACCGCCGAAGAAATCTATGAGGCGTTCACCGAGTGGATTTCGACCCGCGGTATGACCCTGTACCCCGCCCAGGACGAGGCCGTTCTGAGCATTGCCGCCGGACATAACGTGGTGCTGGCAACCCCGACCGGTTCCGGTAAGTCCACCGTGGCTGTTGCCGCGCATTTTACGGGCCTGGCGACCGGTCAGCGTTCCTACTACACCGCCCCCATTAAGGCGCTGGTGTCTGAGAAGTTCTTTGACCTGATCGATATTTTTGGTGCCGAGAACGTGGGCATGATTACCGGCGACTCCGCCATCAATACGGAGGCGCCCATTATCTGCTGCACCGCGGAGATTCTCGCCAATATTGCCCTGCGCGAGGGTAAGGATGCGGACCTCTGCCAGGTCATCATGGACGAGTTCCACTTCTACTCCGACCCGCAGCGCGGCTGGGCGTGGCAGCTTCCCCTGCTGGAGCTTCCGCAGGCGCAGTTCCTGCTGATGAGCGCGACCCTGGGCGATACGACTCGCTTCCAGGAGGAGATGACGGCGCTGACCGGTCGCGAGAGTGACCTGGTGGCGCATTCTGAGCGTCCTATTCCGCTGCATTTCTACTACTCCACCACCCCGGTTCAGGAGACGGTGCAGGAGCTCGTGCAGACCAATCAGACTCCGGTCTACATTGTGCATTTCTCGCAGAAGGCGGCGCTGGAGCAGGCGAACGCGCTGCTGTCGGTGGCTATTGCTTCGAAGGAAGATAAGGAACGCATCGCGGAGCTGATTGCGAAGTTCCGTTTCGGTCCGGGCTTCGGCAAGGCGCTGAATAAGCTGGTGCGTGCCGGTATCGGTATTCACCACGCGGGCATGCTGCCCAAGTACCGCCGCCTCGTGGAGCAGCTGGCTCAGGAGGGTCTGCTCAAGGTGATTTGCGGTACCGACACCCTGGGTGTGGGTATTAACGTGCCGATCCGTACCGTGCTGATTACGGCGCTGTCGAAGTTTGATGGTGCCCGCAGCCGCCGTCTGCGTGCCCGCGAGTTCCACCAGATCGCTGGACGCGCCGGCCGCGCCGGTTTTGATACCGCCGGCACCGTGGTGGTTCAGGCACCCGAGCACGATATTGAGAACGCTCGCCTGCTGGCTAAGGCTCAGGCGAAGTTCGGTGATGACACGAAGCGTATTAACCAGTCGCTGTCCTCCAAGCGTAAGAAGGCGCCGGAAGGCTTCGTTGGCTGGTCTGAGAAGACCTTCGAGCAGCTGGTAGAGGCCGCCCCGGAGCCGCTGACCTCCTCCTTCGACATCACCCATTCAATGCTACTGAATCTGATGCACCGCCCGGAGAACCCGGTCATTGCCGCGTACCGTATCATTCAGAACAACCACGAGAGCCCCGCGCGTCGCCGCGAGCTACTGCGCAAGGCAATCGGCATCTACAAGGAGCTGCTGACCGGCGGCGTGATTGAGCGAACCAACACCCCGGACGAGCACGGCTCCTACCTGCGCCTGACCGAGGATCTGCAGGATAACTTTGCCCTGAACCAGCCGCTGTCCGCTTTTGCGGTCGCCGCGCTGGAACTGCTCGACCCCGAATCCCCCAGCTACGCGCTGGACGCACTCTCCCTCATCGAGGCGACCCTGGAATCGCCGAACCAGGTGCTGTACGCGCAGGAACGCAAGGCGAAGAACGAACTGTCGGCGCAGTTGAAGGCGGACGGTGTGGACTACACCGAACGCATGAACGAGCTGGACAAGGTCACCTACCCGCAGCCCCTGGCGGAGCTCATTGATCAGGCGTACACGACCTACAAGCAGTCCGCGCCGTGGGTGGCTCGTTTTGAGCCGCGCCCCAAGTCGATTGTGCGTGACATGTACGAACGCGCGATGGGCTTCAACGACTTCGTGCAGTACTACTCGCTCGAACGTGCCGAGGGCGTGCTTCTGCGTTACCTTTCTGACGCGTACAAGGCGCTGCGCCACACCATCCCCGATTCTGCCGTGACCGACGAGCTCGACGACATCATCGAGTGGCTCGGCGAGCTGGTACGCCAGACCGACTCCTCTCTGGTGGACGAGTGGGAGAAGCTGGCTGCCGGCGAAGACACCGCGACCATTGCAGCCGAGAACGCCTCCATCGAGGAGGAAGAGCCTCCCGCCGTGACGAAGAACCTGCGCGCCTTCCGCGTGATGGTACGCAACGCCCTCTTCCGCCGCGTGGAGCTCTTCGCTGACGAGCGTGACCGGGCCCTGGGCGCCCTGGACGAATGGTGCGGCTGGGATGCCGACCGCTGGGCTGACGCCATGGACGACTACTTCGACACCTACGACGACATCTACACGGACGCCGACGCGCGCTCGCCTCGCCTGGTCAGCATGGACGAGGACACCGCCGCGCATCCGGGCGTGTGGAAGGTTCAGCAGAGCTTCGCCGACCCCGAAGATAACTTTGACTTCGGTATTCGTGCCGAGGTTGATTTGGCGGCCTCCGATGAGGCGGGGTACCCGGTGCTGAAGATCCTGAGCGTGGGCGAGTTCTAAGGCTCCGCCAGAGGCTCTGATTGAGACTCCGTCCGAGGCTCTGCCACGATGTTGCCCGTAGTGGGCTAGAATACAGAGTATCCATCTATTTGAATGAAAGAAGGTTCACCGTTGACCGTTTCTTCGCTTCCCAAGGTTGAGTACCGCAAGGGTTCGGTCGTCAAGCACGACGGCTACGAGATTACCGACCACTGGTTCCAGGTTCCCCTGACCCACGGTCTGATTTTCTCCAAGGGCAAGGATGCCGCTCTCTCCTCCCGTTTCGCGGACCAGACCATCACCGTGTTCGCCCGCGAGGTCGTGAACACCAACGAGACTCTGACCGTTTCGGCTGATAAGCGTCCTTACATTGTGTACCTGCAGGGCGGCCCCGGTTTCGGTTCGCCGAAGACCGGCTCCATTGGCGGCTGGATTGCTGAGCTGGCGAAGACTCACCGCGTGATTCTTCTGGATCAGCGCGGTACCGGCATGTCTTCCCCGCTGTCTGCTCGCAACATCACCGCTGTGGGTGACGCGCAGGTTCAGGCTGAGTACACTGAGCTGTTCCGTGCGGACTCCATCATCGCTGACGCGGAGGCTGTCCGCGAGGTGCTGCTGGCTGACCGTGCCGACAAGCGCTGGTCCACCATTGGTCAATCCTTCGGTGGCTTCCTGACCCTGTCGTACCTGTCGTTCGCGCCTCAGTCGCTGCGTGACTGCCGCATCACCGCGGGCCTGGCGCCGATTCGTACCTCCGTAGATAACGTCTACCAGCACACCTTCGACCGCATGAAGGAACGTGTTGAGGAGTACTACAGCTGGTTCCCGGAGGATGTTGAGCTCGCTACCCGCATTGCTGAGCACCTGCGCACCCACAAGGAGTACCTGCCCACCGGTGAGCGTCTGACCGATCACCGCTTCCAGATGGCTGGTCACTTCCTGGGTGGCCGCTGGCGCGAGCGCGGTCTGCACTACTTCCTGGAGACCGCTTTCGCTGAGGGTAACGACCACCTGTCCGATCAGTTCCTGACCGCTATGGGTGCCGAGGTGACCTTCCAGGCGAACCCGCTGTACGCCCTGATGCACGAGACCATTTACGCTGACGGCCCCGCTGACGGCGTTCTGCCCGGCATCCCCGGCTACGAGCTGTCCCCCTCCCCCGCGCCGACCAACTGGTCTGCTGCTCGCGTGGCGGCTTCCCGTCCCGAGTTCGCACCGGATGCGGACCGTCTGCTCTTCACCGGCGAGCACATCTTCCCCTGGTACTACGAGGAGGATCCCTCGCTGCGTCCGCTGGCTGAGGTTGCAAACATCCTGGCTGAGAAGAAGGACTGGGGTCGCCTGTACGACCACGCACAGCTGCACAAGAACGAGGTTCCCGTGGTGGCTGCGGCGTACAACCCGGACGTGTACGTGGACTTTGAGCACTCCATGGAGACCGCTCGCTGGGTCGGCAACACTCAGGTGTGGACCTCGAAGACCCACCACCACGACGGTTTCGGTTCTGACTCGCTGACCATTCTGGGTCACCTGAAGAACATGCTGGCTGAGGTTCACAACCAGTAATTCTTCTGAAATATCTCTGATATAGCTAAAGCCCCTCACCCCGGTTGATCCGGTGTGAGGGGCTTTAGTGTTAGCGCTTAGCCTGGTGAGGCTGCACGCTCAGTAGCTCAAACTACTTCGAGGAGGAAGCGTGCGCATCCTGTGCGGTGCGGGCACGCATCACGAGGGCGTGGTATTCGTCTTCCTTCTCGATCAGCTCGTCACGCAGCTTGGCGGGAATGGCGTTGAGCTTCTCGGTTTCCTTCTGCCAGCGGGCGGTGATGTCCGCACGCTCGGCGGCAGGTGCATCCTCGGGCAGTGCCAGGTACTTCTCGGAGAGCGCCTGAACACGCTGAATGGTCTGCAGCGCGCGGCCCTTGGGGCTGAGCAGCGAGGCAAGCACGGTAATGATCAGGACGCCCACGATGACCATCAGCGACATTTCGGTGCTGATTTCGACCACGTGCACGGGCTCGCCGTGGTTGATGAACGGCAGGTTATTCTCGTGCATTGCGTGCAGGATGAGCTTCACACCAATGAACGCGAGGATGGTCGCCAGGCCGTAGGAGAGGTAGACGAGGCGGTCCAGCAGGCCGTCAATGAGGAAGTACAGCTGGCGCAGACCCATGAGGGAGAACGCGGTCGCGGTGAACACAATGTAGACGGACTGGGTGAGGCCGAAGATCGCGGGGATCGAGTCGAGTGCGAAGAGCAGATCGGAACCGGCGATTGCGACCATGACGAGCATCATGGGGGTCATGACGCGCTTGCCGTTTTCGATGGTGAAGAGCTTGTCGCCGTCGAAGTGGTCGCTGGTCTTCAGGTACTTCTTGGCGAGGCGGACCATGATGTTGTCCGCTTCGTCGTCACCGTCGCCTTCGGTGATTTCGTCCTTGAGCAGGTTACCTGCGGTCATGAGCAGGACCAGGCCGAAGATGTAGAACACCCAAGCGAAGGAGTTGATGATCGCTGCGCCGGCGAAGATGAAGGAGCCGCGCGCCAGGATCGCGAAGACAATACCGAAGAGCAGAACCTTCTGCTGATTCTCACGGGCGACACGGAAGGTGCCCATAATAATCATGAAAACGAAGAGGTTATCGACCGAGAGAGCTTCTTCGGTGATGTAGCCTGCATAGAATTCGGTGGCAGCGGAGGGGCCGTTCGTCACGAAAATATACAGACCGAACAGCATCGCGATGCCGATGTAAATACTCGACCAGATGGCCGCTTCCTTGACGGAAGGTTCGTGCGCCTTACGAACGTGGAACACGAAGTCGAAGGCCAACAGACCCGCGATGATGAGAATAGTAACCAACCATTGCAACCCGGTAACTTCCATGGGGAGCCTTTCTTGTGGTGTGCGTACAGGACCACAAGTCTCTCCCGCCGACCTTAATGGAGGTCGGCTCGATTCACCGGTTAGGCGCCTTCGGCTAACGTGCTGACGATGAGTCGATTGGTGGGATACTCCCTTGCTCGGTGAACGATTATACAGCAGGTTGGGGTTTTCGCACAGGAGCCCCTCCGGGAGAACTTTCAGGAGCTAGGTGCACCGAAACGCCGCATCCGGCGGGGTTATCCCGTCGGATGCGGCGTTCTGGGTGATGAATACGCGCTGTCTAGTTGGGGGTCTAGCTGGCGACGCTATGAGTTTGACAACATGTAGAGCGGCACGGTGTAGATCGGCACCGCACAGATCAACACCGCGCAGCAAGCCCACATCAAAGTAGCCCTCCCCGTGAACTATTACGGGGAGGGCTACTTTTCATTCAGTTAGGAGACCATGTTGAAGGTCGGCGGGGTGAACGCAATCGCATTGACCTGCTTGTTCGTATCAAGCGTGCCGTTCTCCTGAATCGTCGGGACGGTAATAACCACCTCGAACTGGTACATGCCTTCCATGAGCGTATTACCACGCAACGCAAAACGCGCGGAGATGCCGGTCGCCTTATCATTCACGCTCGACGCAAACGGAATGACCTGACCCTGAACAGTCTGAGTCTTGCCGTTGCGGGTCATAACGGTTGCCTTGCCGGTCGGGTCAGTCGTGAAAATCTGGCGGTCAATGATTTTACCCTCGGGCGAGAAGAGGTAAATGTCCATGGACGGGTGCAGGTGCGTGGTGCCGGTCGTCGCCTCCAGGGCGGATACGTTGTAGGTCATCACGAACTCACCGCAGTTCAGGTTGAGGTCACCCTCGGGGCCGTGAGTCGCCTCGTACACGGACATGAGGCGAATCGTCGCGGGGTTCGGTGAGGTTGCATTCTCCATGGACCACCACGCCTGACCGGTCTCCGGCGCAGTCACGGGCTTGTTCTTGGTGCGCGACTGCAGGGCGCCACTGGCGGGATTGGTAATCATCCAGCCGCCGACCTGGGTGAAGTCCGGGCCGTGTACCGTCTTGCAATCATCAGCCGATGCAGCGAATGCGGGCACCGTCGTGGAGGCGGCAATAGCGGGCACAGCCCAAAGCGCGCCGCGGGTGAGGTTGCGGCGGGTAACGGAACGAGCTCCCGTGGTGTGTGCGTCTGAAGAGTTATGAGAAATAGTCACAGATTTTTCTTTATCGTTCGGAAGCATCAAGGTTTTATTTGACACGTAAAACACCTTGATAGTGTACAGCATGTATCTGCACTCAGTAGAACTTCATGAACAATGAGTTACCTCATGGCGAAAAACCCACGTCGGCCCCTAAACGCCGGGCTTAGAACACCGGGTTTAGGCGTGACCTGCCTCCTTCATCAGGCGCAGCTCCTTCTTCAAATCGGCAAGCTCATCACGCAGACGTGCCGCCAACTCAAATTGCAGGTTCTCCGCCGCCACACGCATCTGCTCGTTCATCTGCTCAATCAAATCCAGCAGGTCCTCAGCGGGTGCCGCCGCCAGGCCGTCCGCACGAACGCGCGCCTCCGCACGGGCGAGAAGCTCCTCCGACTCCGGGGTGCTCGTGGCAATCTTCGACGAGGTCGCAGAACCGGTCTTCGCACCCGCGCTCACCGTGCGGGCGCCCTTCTTACCGCTCTTACGCTGCTGCAGAAGCTCGCGGGTGTCCTCTTCCTCGCGGGCGAGAACATCCGTAATATCGGCAATCTTCTTACGCAGCGGCTGCGGGTCAATGCCGTGCTCACGGTTGTACGCCTGCTGAATCTCGCGGCGGCGGTTCGTCTCATCAATCGCCACGCGCATAGAATCCGTAATCTTATCGGCGTACATATGCACCTGACCGGACACATTACGCGCCGCACGACCAATCGTCTGAATCAGCGAAGTGGTCGAACGCAGGAAGCCTTCCTTATCGGCGTCCAGAATCGCAACCAGGGACACCTCCGGCAGGTCCAGGCCCTCACGCAGCAGGTTAATACCAACCAGCACGTCGAAGGTGCCCAGGCGCAGCTCACGCAGAAGCTCCACACGGCGCAACGTGTCAACGTCAGAGTGCAGGTACTGCACCTTCACACCGTGCTGCAACAGGTACTCGGTCAAATCCTCCGCCATGCGCTTGGTGAGGGTCGTGACCAGCACACGCTCATCACGCTCCACGCGCACGCGGATCTCCTCAAGCAAATCATCAATCTGACCCTTGGTCGGCTTGACCACAATCTCCGGGTCAATCAGGCCGGTCGGGCGAATAATCTGCTCCACATAACCATCAGCCTGCGACAGCTCGTACTTGCCGGGGGTCGCCGAGAGGTAAATCGTCTGACCGATACGCTCCAGGAACTCCTCCCACTTCAGCGGGCGGTTATCCATCGCCGACGGCAGACGGAAACCGTGCTCCACCAGGGTGCGCTTACGGGACATATCACCCTCGTACATGGCACCAATCTGCGGGACCGTCACGTGCGACTCGTCAATAATCAGCAGGAAATCATCCGGGAAATAATCCAGCAGACAGTTCGGGGCACTGCCTGCGGCACGACCGTCAATATGGCGCGAGTAGTTCTCAATGCCATTGCAGAAGCCCATCTGCTCCATCATTTCCAGATCATAGGTGGTGCGCATGCGCAGACGCTGCGCCTCCAGCAGCTTGCCCTGAGATTCGAGGGTCTGCAGGCGCTCGCGTAGCTCATCCTCAATGGAGGTAATGGCCTTCGCCATACGCTCGGCACCGGCGATGTAGTGGCTTGCGGGGAAGACATACATTTCTTCTTCCTCGCGAATCACCTCGCCGGTCAGCGGGTGCAGGGTGTAAATCGCCTCAATCTCATCGCCGAAGAACTCAATGCGGATCGCGTTCTCCTCGTACATGGGGATGATTTCGACGGTATCGCCGCGCACACGGAACGTGCCACGGTGAAAGTCCATATCGTTACGCGCGTACTGCATCGCCACGAACTGGCGCAACAGCTCGTCGCGGTCAACCTCCTCACCGCGACGCAAAGTCACCATCTGCGCAATGTACTCCTCGGGCGTGCCCAGACCGTAAATGCAGGACACGGTCGCAACCACCACCACGTCACGGCGGGTCAGCAGGGAGTTCGTCGCCGAGTGGCGCAGACGCTCCACCTCCTCGTTAATGGAGGAGTCCTTCTCGATGAAGGTATCGGTCTGCGGCACGTACGCCTCGGGCTGGTAGTAGTCGTAGTACGAGACGAAGTACTCGACCGCGTTATTCGGCAGCAGCTCGCGCAGCTCATTCGCCAGCTGCGCCGCCAGCGTCTTGTTCTGCACGAGCACCAGGGTCGGACGCTGCACCGCCTCAATCAGCCAGGCGGCCGTCGCGGACTTACCGGTACCGGTGGCACCCATCAGCACAATGTCTTTCTCGCCGTTCTGCACGCGCTCGGTGAGCTCGGCAATAGCCTTGGGCTGGTCGCCGGCAGGCTGGAAGGGGCTGACTACCTCAAAGGGGGCAACAACACGGTTAATCTGGGGTGCATAACTCATGTATCCATCCTAGGGGAAAGCCGCCCGACGCGCCCCCGGATTGGTCACCCTTTTCTGCTGGCGCAATATAATCACGCGCAATAGTACAGACACGACAGGTAACAAGCCATCACCATGAAAGTGCCCAAGTTCATAAAAGAAAGGACGCAAAAGATAAGAGGTATTCGACTGGTTCATCTGCGCTACCGGGCAGGAGGCGAGCGGGAGCATTTTCCGCACGATGACGGTGCTCTTAGGAACAGCGCTCTTAGGGGTGGCCGCCCTCCCCCACAGCCGCCGCCACTCACGGGTGCCGCACCGCAGAAGATAAGCGGCAACACATAAAGACTTATGACGGGCGCTCCGCACCCGCACCCTTTGCCTCCTTGATGTGGCTCACATATGTTTAGAGCGCACACGCAGACAGAACGGGACCACAAGAGCGCACGGAAGGACTCCATGAGCACGACCACGGAGACAGCTTCACAGGCAACCCCGAACGAATCCACAGAAGCGAACCCGGAGGCGAACCCCACCGGCACACCGGCTGCCACCTTAGTTGCCAAAACCGAGCATCGCCGTACCCTCTTGGCGTCCTCGTACCCGCTGATTCTACTCATCGCCCTCGCCATTCTGCTGGGCGTCACCTACCTCTCACTCATCACCGGCAGGTACCCGGTCGAACTGGACGAGCTCTTCCGCATCCTCGGCAAGAACTGGTTCGGCATGGATTTGAAGGTCTACAAGCCCGCCGAAAACATGCTGCTGACCGTGCGCATTCCGCGCCTGCTCGCCGCCGGGCTCATCGGTGCCGCCCTCGCCATTGCGGGCGCTACTTTCCAGGCGGTCTTCCGTAACCCGTTGGTTTCCCCCTACCTGCTGGGTGTTTCGCAGGGCGCGTCGGTGGGTGCCGCCTCCGCCATTCTGCTGGGTGTGGGCACGAGCCTCGCGATTCAGGGTTCCGCCCTCGCCGGTGGTCTCGCGGCAGTACTGCTGACCGTGAGTATTCCTCACCTGTTGAAGAATCAGTCCACGCTCATGCTGGTGCTCTCGGGCGTGATTGTGGGTGGCTTCGGCACCGCCGCACTCGGTGCGTTGAAGTTCATTGCGAACCCCGAAACTCAGCTGGCGCAGATCGTGTTCTGGCAGATGGGCTCCCTGCAGGACGTACGCGCAGAAGCACTCACCCAGTTTGCGCTGGTGGCGGCGCCCTGCATCCTGCTGCTCTTGGCGATGCGTTGGCGCATCAATATCCTCTCGCTCGGTGACGATGAGGCGCGCACCCTCGGCATTAACCTGACTCGCACCCGCGGTATCACCATTCTGCTGGCAACCCTGGTGACCGCGACGAGCGTATGCATTGGCGGCCCGATTTCTTGGGTAGGTTTGGTCATTCCGCACCTGTGCCGCCTGCTGGTTGGTAGCGACACGACCAAGCTCATGCCGCTGTCCGTGCTGATGGGTGCTTCGTTCATGATGTTCGTCGATACCCTGGCGCGTAGCCTCACCAGCGCGGAGGTTCCTCTGAGCGTGCTGACCGGCTTCATTGGCACGCCCCTGTACGTGGCGCTACTGCTGTTTGGAAAGGTTCGGGTGAAGTAATGTCGTCTTCCACTCCCTATACTCAGCACCGCACGGATGCGAGCGCCGAGGTTCTGCTGCACCTGGACGATGCGGGCTTCCGTTACGGCCACCGGGGCGGGCACATCAATCGCCGCCGAACGGATCACCGCGCTGGTCTGCACCGTTCCGGGCACCGCTTCAGCCGCTGGATTTTCCGCAACGTGAACATGCAGGTGCGACGCGGTGAGGTCCTCGCCATTCTGGGTCGCAACGGTGTGGGTAAGTCCACCCTGTTGAACTGCCTGATTGGTTTAAATTCGCTCACCGAGGGCAGCATTCATCTGGGCGGTGAGCCGCTGGATTCTTTGACCGCGACTGAGCGTGCCCGCCGCATCGCCTACCTTCCGCAGATGGAGGGTCGCGGCATCTCCTACACCGTGACCGAGTACCTGCTGATGGGTCGCGCACCCTATATTGGGTTGTTCTCTTCACCCTCGCGCCGTGACCGTGAGCAGGTGCATACCGTGATGGAGGAGCTGGGGCTGCTCGACCTGGCGCACTCCCCGCTGGATGAGCTGTCCGGCGGTCAGCGTCAGCAGGTAGGTATTGCCCGAACCCTGGTGCAAGACGCCCCGCTCATCGTTCTGGACGAGCCGACGAGTGCACTGGACGTGGCGAATCAGGCGAAGGTGTTGCGCAAGATTCGGCAGCTGCGCGATGCCGGGTACGGGGTTATTTTTACGACCCACAATCCGGATCACGCGCTCCTGTTGGATGCGACCGTCGCCCTGCTTGGCGTACACGATATGCCCGATACCATGCCAAACGCAACGCCGCAGGTATCTGCACATGCGCCGGCTCAGCTGCTCACGGGCCGCGCCTCCAAGGTGCTCACCAGCGAGGTTCTCTCACGCACCTTCGCTACAGATTTGTCGGTGGTGTATTCACCACAGCTGGGTCGTTCCAGCGTGCACATGACGAGCCTCGATATGAGGCTCCACAGCTTTTAGTTTTCCGGTGGCGGTTTGAACCAGATACAGAAGATGCGGTAGAGGTGCCGCATCCGCTGTGGTGGCGCGCCCCTAGAGCGCCGCTTCCCCGAACCGCCTCCGGGTTATTCACCCACCCTGTCGACACAGAAAGACACATCATGAAAATCACGAAGTTCCACACCGGCATTGCCCTGACCACTTCCCTGCTGCTGGCTGCGCTGACCGGTTGCGGCGCCGCGAACACCGCCTCCTCCTCGGGTTCCGCATCGAGCTCAACCTCAGTCTCGGCCTCGAGCAATTCCGCAAAGAAGCACACCAGCTTCTTCGTGAAGGATAACGGTGACGGCACCAAGGTCATTAAGGACATTGACGGCAAGGAGGTCACCGTCCCCACCAATCCCGAGCGCATCGCTGACCTGTGGCACGCAAACAACCAGGTGGTTCTGCTGCTCGGCGGGGCTGAGAAGCTGGTATCCACCACGACTAACGTGAAGTCTCTGGCTTGGTTCAAGCAGGTCTACCCCGGTATTGAGAAGGTTGACGCGCCGGTGAAGGGCACCGACGTGAACATGGAGCAGCTACTTGCCGATAAGCCGGAGGTGCTACTCGCCTCCTCGAAGGATCAGATTTCGAAGGCTACTGAGGCAGGCATCCCGGCGGTGCACGTGGAATTCCAGAACTTCGCTGATTTGAAGCGTACCGTTGAGCTGACCGCCGAGGTCATTGGCACCGACGAGGCGATTGAGCGTGCCGAGAAGTACCTGGCGTACCTGGAGAAGAACGAGAACCTCATCAAGGAGCGCCTGCAGGGCGTCACCGAGTCCCCGAAGGTGCTACACATTGCGGGCGGTTCTGACCTGACGAAGGTGGACGGCTCGAACTCCCTAATTGGTGAATGGATGAAGCTTTCGGGTGCGAAGAACTCCCTGGACGGCGTGGAGAACCTGAAGAACATTTCTCTGGAGCAGATCATTGCCTCGCAGCCGGAGTACATCATCATTGGCGGCGCGGATGCCCAGAAGGGCGTGGACGCGATTAAGGCTGACGCCGCGTGGGCTGACGTTCCGGCGGTGAAGAACGGCAAGATTATTAAGAACCCGGTCGGCACCTTCAACTGGGACCGATACTCGGCTGAAGAGGCTCTGCAGATTTTGTGGGCGGCGAAGCTGTTCCATCCCGAGAAGTTCTCCGACGTTGACCTGGTGAAGGAGACCCGCGAGTTCTACTCGACCTTCTACGGCTACCAGCTGACCGAGGATGAGGCGCAGCGCATCATCAATGGTCAGGGCCCCGCAGCTAACTAATCCGAAACTAGCTAATCCGGCGACTAACTCGCCTGGCGGTAGCTCACTTGGCGACCGGCTAGTTCGTTGAACACGTACCGCCCGGGACCGTGCTCACAGCATGGTTCCGGGCGGTATTTTATTGGTTCGCAGCCGTAGGATGCCGCCGCGTTAGCGCACCTCCACGGTGGCTCCGGCGAGGCTCATCAGCGCCCGGTTCGTCAGCGGAAGGTACCCGTTCAGGGCGCTCAAAATCAGCTGCATGGTGCGCTCTTCATCCTCCACGCTCAGCCCGCGCGGAATACCCACACCCGGCACGCAGATGCGCTGCTTATACAGGTCAATCACCGCGCACACGGTGCGGTTCGGCACACCCAACACCGGCAGCATGCCTCGGTGATTGATAGTGCGCAGCCCCTTACCGACCACGGCGGCGGTGCGAATATCCGGGCAGGCACTCCCCGCGAACCGGGAGGCACCCGCACTGTTCGCAAAAGCGGCAGGGTCGGGAATACTATTCGGCACCGCGCTCTTCTCGTTCAGCACAGACAGCAGCGGCTCCCCCACCGCGGCGGTGACCGCCACGTAGCGTACCTGCCGGTCCATGGCGTTGAGGAAGTCCAGTTCCGCGTACTCCTCCACGCGGTAGTTCTCGACCAGACCGGCTTCGCCCGACCCGGTTTCTTCCACGGTGCGGGTGATGACTTCTTCATCGTAGAAGCTTGCCACGCACACCTGCGGGGCGCCTCGCTCAATGCGGGCGCGGCACTGATAGTCGTCATCGAGCAGCCAGAGGGACAGCTCATAGCCGTCGGGTACATCGCGCACACCGGTCGCGAGCAACACTTCGCTGCCGTCCAGGGGGAACGGCTCCCAGCCTGCCGGTTCAAAAGCATTGAGGGCACCGTCCAGGGCGGGGTTGCAGGATCCGAGGCTCGGCGCCTGCTCAGCCGGGGTGAATGCCTCGGTGGCGGGCATGGCGATGGTGAGCCCGCGCATCCTGCCGGCGAGGCAGAGTTCAATCGCCATGAGCAGGTGGCCCGCACCTTCACGGCTCAGTGCTGGGCTCTGAACCATGTGCGCCACACCGGAGTTGTCCAGGCTGAGGTGTTCGCCAACTCCGCGGGCGGCGTTAGAGTAGCGGTTGTGCAGGCGCACCAGCTCGTCAATGGGCAGGGCGCGGCCCACGGTGCCGAACGCCTGGGCGATAGCGTGAACATGTTCGGGGAAGACGCGGCAGAGCCTGCCAAGCTGGCGAGCAAATTCTGCCGGACGCTGCGTGAGCACGCTCAGTAGGGTGCCGAGGTTCTGCTGGCGATAGGCGTTAAGCAGCTGGGCGACGGTGGCGGGTTCAAGCTGCTCGACGGTGCCCCTCGCGGGGAGGCGCGCTCCCTGGCGGTTGAGGGTTGCGGTGCCGCCGCGGCTGCCCGCGGACTGCTCTGATGAGTTTTTGCCTGCTTGTTCTCGGTAGGTTCCCGACTGCGTCACGTTTTCACGACCTCAGATATTGGATAAGCCTTTTGGCACTCCTTCTACCCTAGCAACAAAAACAGGCAATTACTAGGGTTCAAGTAACTATTAACTAAGGTTGGACTATCTTTTAGGCTTTGAGAGCTTTACGCAGGCGCTTTAGCCCCGAAATCTAGGAGGAAAATCTGGGGGCGGAAGTCTAAGACCGGGAATCTAGGGCAGCCTAGACCGGCAAATCCACCCACTGCGTATCGCCCCAGGTCACGCTCGCCGCACCGGAACTCAAGCTCACCACCAGCTCCTCGGCACGCGCCAGCTCCTCCGGGCGGTCAAACACACCCAGGGAAATCGTGGCGCCCTCCGCACCATACTCGGTACCCAGAACGTTCAGACCGGCGGCACGAATCTCATTCTCCAGGCGGCCAGCATCCGCATGCGAACTGGGCACCTTACCCACGCGCAGACGCTCACGCGAATCGAATAGCGCGCCATCCAGGGTCTGCACCACCGAATCAGTGTAGGCACGCACCAGACCGCCCGCGCCGAGCTTAATGCCACCGAAATAGCGCACGACCACCGCAACCACATCCGACAGGTCGGTGGTGCCGTCCTCGCGGGTCTGACGCGCCAGCAGCGCCTGCATCATCGGCACACCGGCGGTACCGGCGGGCTCACCATCATCGGAGGAACGCTGAATATCGCGGTCAGCACCAATAATGAACGCTGAACACACGTGGCGGGCATCGTGGTAGGTCTTGCGCACTGACTCAATGTAGGCGCGCGCCTCCTCAACGGTGCTCACGCGTTTGATGTGACCAATAAATTCGCTACGCTTAATTTCGAGGAGGCTCTCATAGGGCTCATCGCCGCGCGGCACAAGGTATCGGTTGGCGCGAGTTTCTTCCTGCATGTGTCCTCCTCTAATCAGTACCTATCTATTGTGGCACAGCCCGTCAGGAGCACCGTCCATGTCCCAGCCTTCTTCCCCCGCTTCTACTGCCCTGCGCCGTTACGCCCTCACCGGCGGTATCGGCAGCGGCAAGAGCACCATCGCCTCCCTCTTCGTTGAGCAGGGCGCATTCCTGGTGGATGCGGACGCTATCTCCCGCTCCCTCATGGAGCCCGGCGAGGCGGTGCTCGCCCGCACGGTCGCGGAGTTCGGCGAGCATCTGCTCGACGAGGACGGCCGCCTCAACCGCCCCGCCCTGGCGCGTATCGTGTTCAATGATGAGCAGGCACGCCTGCGCCTGAACGCGATTGTGCATCCCGCTATTCGTGAGCGTGCCGCGCAACTGGTGGAGCAGGCGCAGGCCGAACCCGGGTTCAGCGGCGTGGTGCTGGAGGATATTCCCCTGCTCGTGGAGACCGGCGACCCGTCCGCCTTTGAGGGCGTGGTCGTGGTGCGCACTCCCCTGGCAACTCGCCTGCAGCGCCTCGTATCGTCGCGCGGCATGAGTGAGGAGGATGCGCGCGCCCGCATCGCCGCGCAGGCAACCGACGAGCAGCGTGAGGCGGTCGCAACCTGGATTATCGATAACGGCGGCTCGCTGGAGGAAACCGCCGAGCAGGTGCGCGCCGTCTGGGAGCAGATGACCGCCGCCTAAGATCCTCCCCAGCAACACGGGGCACAGCAACAGCGGGCATAGCAACACCGGGCGCGTACTCCGGATCCCAACGCCCCCAACCCTGACTCACCTAAACCCCCAATAACGCAAAGAACCCCCTCACCTCCCAAACGGGAGATGAGGGGGTTCCTCTGCTCTAGGCACCCCACGCGGGGTTACCTATCGGCTATTACGCCTGATGAGTGCTCATCTGAGCGGCAGATTAGTTGCCGGTCAGCTTCTTGCGGAGCTCAGCCAGTGCCTCATCCGATGCGAGGGTACCTGCGGAAGCGGGCTCCTCGGAGGAGTAAGAGGTCGGTGCGGGCTCAGCTGCTGCGGGAGCTGCTGCTGCAGCCTCTGCGTCAGCCTCGAGAGCCTTAGCAACCTGAACCTTGTGAGCCTCGAAGCGAGCCTGTGCCTCTGCGTACTGTGCTTCCCAAGCCTCGCGCTGTGCGTCGAAGCCTTCCAGCCACTCGTTAGCCTCGGGGTCGAAGCCCTCGGGGTACTTGTAGTTGCCAGCCTCGTCGTACTCTGCAGCCATGCCGTACAGAGCGGGGTCAAACTCGGTAGCGTTGGGGTCAACGCCCTCGTTTGCCTGCTTGAGGGACAGGGAGATGCGGCGGCGGTCCATGTCGATGTCGATGATCTTAACGAAGACCTCTTCACCAACGGAGACGACCTGCTCAGCCAGGTCAACGTGGCGGGTTGCCAGCTCGGAGATGTGGACGAGGCCCTCGATGCCGTCCTCAACGCGCACGAATGCACCGAAGGGAACGAGCTTGGTGACCTTGCCGGGAACGATCTGACCCAGAGCGTGGGTGCGAGCAAATGCCTGCCACGGATCTTCCTGGGTTGCCTTGAGGGACAGGGACACGCGCTCGCGGTCCAGGTCCACCTCGAGAACCTCGACGGTAACGGGCTGGCCAACCTCGACAACCTCGGACGGGTGGTCGATGTGCTTCCAGGACAGCTCGGAAACGTGAACCAGACCGTCCACGCCACCCAGGTCCACGAATGCACCGAAGTTGACGATGGAGGAGACAACGCCCTCGCGGACCTGACCCTTCTCCAGCTCGTTGAGGAAGGAGGAGCGAACAGCGGACTGAGTCTCCTCCAGGTATGCACGGCGGGACAGAACAACGTTGTTGCGGTTCTTGTCCAGCTCGATGATCTTAGCTTCGATCTGCTGACCGATGTAAGGTGCGAGGTCGCGGACGCGGCGCATCTCAACGAGGGATGCGGGCAGGAAGCCACGCAGACCGATGTCGAGGATAAGGCCACCCTTGACAACCTCGATAACGGTACCGGTAACGACGCCGTCGTTTTCCTTGACCTTCTCGATGTCGCCCCATGCACGCTCGTACTGTGCGCGCTTCTTGGAGAGGATCAGGCGACCTTCCTTGTCCTCCTTGGTGAGGACGAGTGCCTCAACCTCGGAGCCGAGCTCGACAACCTCAGAGGGGTCGATGTCGTGCTTGATGGACAGCTCGCGGGAGGGGATGACGCCTTCGGTCTTGTAACCGATGTCGAGCAGAACCTCATCGTGGTCGATCTTAACGACCTGGCCGGAGACGAGATCGCCGTCGTTGAAGACCTTAATGGTCTGCTCGACAGCCTCGAGGAATGCCTGCTCGTCGCCGATGTCGTTGATTGCGACCTGAGGGATGTTGGTGCTCATGTAGTGAGGGCTCCAATTGGATTTCTAATAGGTCGACGCTGCCGGTTCACCGCTCAACACCCCCGGGTGGAGGCGCTAACCGGCTCGCTTTTTCACCCCGGCGCGCACGGCATAGGACCGCTAACGCCTTTGAACGGGGTGAGGAAACGTCGAGCTGACGGATACTTACAATGTGTACCGCCTACCGGAAGCAGATGCTTTAAGTAGGGTGTGCGAGTGGTCTGCGCCCGTTTTCTCCCCGTTGCTCTCGAGGAGAAAAGAGCATAGAAAACCCGTACGTTGGTACACGCGATTAATAGTGTACGGGAATCCCGGGCGTGTCGTCAATGGTTACGCGCCCGGAATTCCCGTACTTATTTGCGGTTTTGGAGTTGTGGTTCGCGGAGGGGGGTGCGGAGAAGTTGTGGAGGGGACGGCATTCGTCCTCGTTCCTTTTCCCCCTACCGGAGGCGGGGCGCCGCATATTTCCTCCGCGCCTACGCAGGGGCACCCGTCACCCGGACGCTCCGCTCCCTCCTCGCTCCGCATCGGAGAGCGTCCGTGTGACACCCTGAGGGCGCATCCGGAAAACGCGGCCGCACCCGGACAGTATCCCAGCGCGGAAAGGCGGTATCGTCCGTAGTGACATCAGGGTGCCCGAAGCGAAGCGAGGGCGGGTCCCCTGTAGGAACGAGGACGAATACCGCCTTTCCAAGCGAAACCCAAGATGAGCACTGTTTCTCCAAGCGGAGCCAAGCGGCCCAGCTTTCCCAAGCGGGAACTGAGGAGCTGAGCCTAGTGGCCCGCCTCCTGCCAGGACTTGCCCCAGCCGACCTGCACATCCAGAGGAACACGCAGGGAGGCGGCACCGCTCATCTCCTCGACCAGTACGCGTTCGGCGGCTTCACGCTCACCGGTGGCGACTTCGAGGATGATTTCGTCGTGCACCTGCAGCAGCATGCGGGTCTTGAGGCCCTCTTCGCGCAGGCGGCGGTGAATGTTAATCATGGCGATCTTGATGATGTCCGCGGCGGTGCCCTGAATGGGGGCGTTGAGGGCGGCGCGTTCGGCGGCTTCTCGGCGTACACGGTTGGGCGAGTCCAGGTCGGGTAGCACGCGGCGGCGGCCGAAAATGGTTTCGGTGTAGCCGTCCTGGTGTGCCTGCTTGAGCACGCCGCGCAGGAAGCGTCCCACGCGTCCGAAGCGTTTGAAGTAGTTGGTGCGCAGTTCGCCTGCTTCATCGGAGCTGATGTTCAGCTGCTTGGCGAGGCCGAAGCGGGACAGGCCGTACGCCAGGCCGTAGGACATTGCCTTGACCTTGGAGCGTTGCTCGGGGGTGACTTCTTCGGGGGCGACGCCGAAGACTTCGGAACCCACGTAACGGTGCAGGTCTTCCCCCGCTTCGTAGGCTGCGATGAGCTTCTCGTCGGCGGCGAGGTGCACCATGATGCGCATTTCGATCTGCGAGTAGTCGGCGGTGAGCAGACCCTCGTATTCCACACCGTCGACGGGTGCGGGCGCGACGATGAAGGCGCCACGGATGCGGCGGCCTTCTTCGGTGCGGATCGGGATGTTCTGCAGGTTCGGCGCGGTTGAGGAGAGTCGGCCGGTGGAGGCGGCACCCTGCTGGAAGGTGGTGTGCACGCGTCCGTCGTCGGCGGCTGCTTTCTGCAGGCCTTCGACGGTCTGTACGAGTTTGATGTTGTCGCGGTAGGCGGCGAGCGCACCGAGGAATGCGGCACCGTCGGACTCCGGGGAGATTTTGGAGAGCAGTTCGGTGACGGATTCGGCATCGGTGGAGTAGCCGGACTTGATTTTGCGGGTGTGCGGCAGGGCGAGCTTGTCGAAGAGCACGGTCTGCAGCTGTTTGACGGAGGCGAGGTTGAGGGGTTCTTCGCCGTCGTCGGTTTCAACGGTGTCGCCGATGATGGCGCGTGCGGCGTCCTGCGCCTGGGCTGCGCGTGCGGAGAAGGTGTCGTGTAGTTCGGTCAGGAGCGCGTCGGTGACGGCGATGCCCGCCTGTTCCATGTCTGCGAGGACGTAGAGTAGCGGCAGTTCGATGTCTTCGTAGACCTTCAGCTGGCCGTGCTCTTCCATTTCGAAGTGCAGCAGGCGTGCGAGCTCGTGGATGATGCGGCTGATCTGGGTGAAGTAGCGCAGGTTTTCAACAGGTTCGGCTTCGCCGGGCATGCTGAAGAGGGAGGGTTCTGCCTCTTCTTCTTCGGGCTGGAAGACGAGCTGCGCGTAGGGGTCCTTGGGGATCCAGAGGTAGCGTTCGGCGAGGTCTTCCATGCGCTCGGAGAAGAGCTTGCGGGTTGCGGTGGGAATGAAGCCGCACATGTAGGAGGACAGTGCGGGGTCTTCAACAGCACCGGCGAGTTCGTAGCCGTAGGCGCGCAGGAGTTTGCGCTGAACCTTGAGGTCCATGACGATTTTGCGGGCTGCTTCGTCGGAGAGCCAGGCGGCGAGGGCGGCGTCGAGTTCCGGGTCGATGGTGCGGGTGTCGATCCAGAGGCTGGTGCTCTTGCTGGTGAGGAGCACGCCGAGCAGTTCGGGGTTTTCTTCGGCGGCGCGGATCTTGGTTTTGGTGACCTTGACGGCGGGGGCGTCGCCGATGGCGGGGCGTGCTACGGGCAGGTTGGTGACCGGGTAGAGGGTCACGGCGCCTTCGAGGCGTTCGGGTACGGGGATGGGCGCGCCCTGTTCGTCGTTGCCGTAGTTTTCTTCGGCTGCGGCGGTGCAGAAGGCGCGGAATGCTGCTGCATCTGCGTTTTTGGTGGGTGCGCTGGTGACAATGGGTGCGTAGACGGGGCCGGTGGGTGCCTTCTTGGTGGCGCCCTCCTCCCCCGCTTCTGCGGCGGGGCTTGCGGAGCCTGCGGTTCCGGCGGCGTGCACGATGGGGCCGAGGGTGTCGGCGGCACGCTTGCGGATGGTGCGGAACTCTACCTCATCGAAGAAGGTGTTGAGCGCGTCCAGGTCGGGGGTGAATGCGGTGTCTTCGAGGGTGATGTCCAGGTCGAGGTCGTTGACGAGCTGGTTGAGGCGGCGGTTGCGCACTACGTTGTCGATGTTTTCGCGTAGTGCTTCGCCCTTCTTGCCGCCGATCTTGTCGCTGTTTTCGATGACGGCGTCGAGGGAGCCGTACTCGCCGAGCCATTTGGCGGCGAAGCCGGGGCCCACGCCGGGTACGCCGGGCAGGTTGTCCGCCTGCTCGCCGGTGAGGGCGGCCAGGTCGGGGTACATGTGCGGGGGTACTTTAGTTTTCTTTTCGACGGCGGCGGGGTCCATACGCTGAATACCCTTGGAGGGGCCGGTGGTGACCGGGTAGAGCAGGGTGACGTCGTCGGTGACGAGCTGGAAGATGTCGCGGTCGCCGGAGAGGATGAGGACCTTGTAGCCGGCTTCGGTGCCGCGGCGGGTGAGGGTTGCGACGATGTCGTCGGCTTCGTAGTTTTCGTAGGTGAGCGCGGGGATGTTGAGCGCGCCGAGCATCTTTTTGATGAGGTCGATCTGGCCGTTGAAGGCTTCGGGGATGGCGTTGCGGCCGCCCTTGTATTCGCCGTATTCGGCGGTGCGGAAGGTGCCGCCGGGCAGGTCGAAGGCTACGGCGATGTGGCTGGGCTGGTTGTCTTTGATGATGCTCAGCAGGGTGGAGAGGAAGGCATGGACGGCTTCGGTGTGCTGGCCGTCGCTGCGCACGAAGATGTGCTGCCCGGTCTTTTCGGCCATGGTGTAGATGCCGAAGAAGGAGCGTAGGGCGAGGGAGTGTCCGTCAATGAGCAGGAGGGTTTTGTTCTCTGTAGTCACTCCTCTAGTGTATCGAGTCTGAGTTTTCTTGGTGGTTGGCTTGGTGACGGCTGGGTTCGGGGGGCTAGTTTCGGTGGCTGCGGGTTAGAGCCCTGTGGGGAGGCGCCCGCGCTGTGTTGGGTGTCGGTGCTGTGTTGGGTGTCGGTGCTGTGCCATATAGCGGAATAACGGGGTGTGTGGAAAGAGTTTTACCTCATATATAGGTGCCGGTGGGGTGCGTTTGGTGAGTTTTCCCCTCAAAAATTGTGCCCCAAGCCACTATGTGAGGTGGATAATAATACGGTTTCCAGATAATATATAACCTTATTATCGCCTCCAGCGTAGGAACCCCCACACCCCGTGTATTCATAGGCAGAACTCTACCCAGAATTCACCGGCAGGATCCACCGGACCGTGAGGGCACCTCCCGCGCTTAACACACAACGAACCCTCATTTAGGAAACTATGAAGGCACTCAAAAAACTTCCCCTTCTCGCGTGGATTATCATCGCGATTGCATCGGGTGTGCTCATCGGCATGCTGACCCCCGGAATGATTAGCGGCATCAATGACGCAACCGGCGCAGCCATCCCCACCGACCTCATTGTGCAGCTCTTCGTCTCCTTCTCTACCGTATTCAGTGCCTTCCTGAGCTTCGCGATTCCGCTGATTATTATCGGTTTCATCGTGCCCGGCATTGGTTCCCTCGCGCAGGGTGCGGGCAAGATGCTCGGCATCACCGTGGGTCTGGCGTACATCTCCAGCATCCTTGCTGGCTTCCTGGCACTGACCTGCGCACTGCTGCTCTACCCCATCATCCTAAAGGGTCAGCAGCTCGCTTCCTTCGACAACCCGGAGAACGCACTCTCCGCCGGTTACGTTTCCATTCAGTTGCCCCCGATTATGGGTGTGCTCAGCGCGCTGGTTCTCTCCTTCATCCTGGGCCTGGGCATTACCGCGCTGAAGACCCGTGCGATGCTGAACCTCTTCGAGGACTTCCAGGTCATCGTTGAGAAGATGCTCAGCTACGTGATTATCCCCCTGCTGCCCGTGCACATTGTGGGTGTGTTCGCGAACATGACCCTCGCCGGTCAGGTTGCCAAGATCCTCTCCGTTTTCGGTCTGGTCTTCGTCATGGTGATTATCCTGCACTGGGTCACCCTGACCCTGCAGTACTCGGTGGCTGGCGCGGTGTCTCGCCGTAGCCCCATCCAGATGCTCAAGACCATGATGCCCGCGTACTTCACCGCAATCGGCACCCAGTCTTCGGCTGCTACCATCCCTGTGACCGTGCGTTCGGCAAAGAAAGCTGGCATCTCTGCTCGCGTGGTGGACTTCGCGATTCCGCTGTGCGCGACCATTCACCTCTCCGGCTCCATGATTACCATTACCTCCTGCGCGGTGGCTGTGCTGTTCATGACCGGTAAGAGCCCCGACTTCGGTTCGCTGGTTCCCATGATTCTGGTGCTCGGCGTGATGATGGTTGCCGCTCCCGGCGTTCCCGGCGGTGGCGTGATGACCGCAATCGGTCTGCTCGAGTCCATGCTCGGCTTTGACTCCTCCATGATCGCCCTGATGATTGCCCTGTACCTGGCTCAGGACTCCTTCGGCACCGCAACCAACGTGACCGGTGACGCGACCATCGCAGCCCTGACCGAGCGTATCTCCAAGGCAATCGGAGCGAACCCCGATAAGGAAATTCGCGACGAGGACATCGAAAAGGCAGAAGCTATTTCCGCTTAATCCTCATCCGCTCACATAGCGTTTTTCAGCCCCGTCTCCTGAGTTCAGGAGGCGGGGCTGAATCGTGCCCGGAGGCTGGACAAGAAACCGACCATCGCGTCAAAGGCACCCTAACCGGGGAGTACACTGGAAGTCATGACTGAAAACAACACACAGCACGCACCCGTCCGCGCGGCAGCACCCACGACCCTCAGCGCAGAAGAAATCAAGGCGCAGCTGACCGACAGCGGAATCCCCGAACACCTGCACCCCTACTTCCCCCGCGGCTTGGGCGAGCTCATCCCCGCCATGGGCATTAAGTTCCAGGAACTCACCGCAGAACGCACCGTCGCGACCATGCCCGTCGCCGGTAACACCCAGCCCATCGGTCTGCTACACGGCGGCGCCAACGTGGTTCTTGCCGAAACCCTCGGCTCCCTCTCCGCGGGTGTGCACGGCGGCGAAGACCTCGTAGCAGTCGGCGTAGACATCAACGCAACCCACGTGCGCCCGGCAGTCTCCGGTCTGGTCACCGCAACCTGCACCGCCGTCAAGCTCGGACGCACCCTGTGCATCCACTCCATCGACATTGTGGATGAGCGCGGCCGCACCACCTGCACGGCGCGCATCACCAACATGCTGATCCCCCGCCCCACTGCATAAACTCCCACTGCATAAAGTCTTACAGCCTACGCAAGTAGCCTAAAATCGTAGAAGCACGGGGTACACAGCCCCCAACACCCACCAGAAGGTACGACCAGAAGGAGCACCATGGCCCGCGAGCGCACCCCCTATTTCAAGCGTTACCCGAAGATTGTGCGCGCCAAGCGCATTGTCCTGCCCATCGCAATCGGTGTGATGCTGGTGTGCCTGGTGACCGCCATCAATAACCCCGGTAGCTTCTGGTGGCTGGGCGTGATGCTCGGTACTGGCGGTATGCTCTGGGCGGGTTCCCCCACGGACCGCCCGATTAGCGGTCCCAACAATGACGAAGACGATTTCAACCGCTACATGCGCTAAGACCGCCTGACGCTGCAGCTCTTGCAGCATTGGGTTACCCGCGGCACCGGCTTAGAAACGCTCCGACTGCCCCGGCAGGATGCGAGCTTCAGAGGTTAAACATTAACGCCCCGTCCCTCAGCTTCACTGTGAGGGATGGGGCGTTAGCGTGTCATGAAAAGGTGCTGGCCAGATGCTGACCGGCTGAAGGTGCGTACGGGCGAATCCTAGTCTTCGTCGTAGCGTGCGTTCGTACCTGTACCGTTTGTACTGTGTACGTCTTTAGGAGAGCTGCTTGATGATGGTGTCGGAGACTTCGCGCATGGACAGGCGGCGGTCCATGGAGGTCTTCTGAATCCAGCGGAATGCTTCCGGCTCGGTCAGGTTCATCTTGGTGATGAGCAGCGACTTTGCGCGGTCAACCAGCTTGCGGGTCTCGAACTGGTCGCGGATGGTGCCAACTTCCTTCTCGAGAGCGCGAATCTGCTCGTAGCGGCTGATTGCCACCTCGATAGCGGGGACCAGATCGTTCGGGGAGAACGGCTTGACGACGTATGCCATAGCGCCTGCCTCAACGGCACGGTCGACGAGTTCCTTCTGGCTAAATGCGGTCAGCAGAACGACGGGTGCGATCTGCTCCTTCGCGATTTCTTCAGCTGCGGTGATGCCGTCCATGATCGGCATCTTCACATCCATGAGGACGAGGTCGGGGCGGTGCTTCTGCGCTAGCTCGACGGCGGTCTTGCCGTTATCGGTTTCTGCAACGACATCGAAACCCTGGTCCTTCAGAATTTCGACGATGTCGAGGCGAATCAGTGCCTCGTCTTCTGCCACGACGACGGTGCGGGCGGGGCCCTGCTCCTCCGCCTGGTTTTGAGTGGTCAGCTCTGACATTACTCTTCTCCTTATCAAATTGAATCACTTAAAGTCTACAGGAGGGAATAAATGTTCATCTACTTTCTCACCCTGTCCCCCGCGTGTTATATGCGTCCTATGTGCATGTTGGAAAAGTTTTCTGACGTTATTTTGTGACCCATTCAACGAATTTTGCACCTTAATGCATGTTTTGCTCTATACTGCTCATAACTGTGAAAACAAAACCGCACAATATAGACGTCACGCGGCGAAATTCACACCTAAAACATAGACCCGAAAATGACTCTGACATGCACTAACACACCCTCGGGTTAGACACAAACGTAATAAACAAAATATTTATACCGAAACCCCAACACGCGCCGAAGAAGGCCGATACACTGGAATGGATTATTCTCCTCGACTTCTCCGGCACTCGCATTTGACCGACCATACTCGATACCCGGAGGGGATTCATGTCAATCACCCGTCAAGCACGCACCCTGTACTCAGACTTCGTCGAATACAAGGAACTCGATCGCGCCCCGCTGACTTCCATTCACCCCGGAATTCTCGTCGCCTTCGACTCCACCGCGCTTGCATGCCTCTACAACTACCCAGCCCACATCAGCGACGAAATCCTCCGCGTCTACTCCCAGCTGCGCGGACACGCCTTCCTCCCCCACCAGGCACTCAAAGAATTCTGGGCAGCACTCGACGGCGCCTCCCCCGTACCCGCCGCCGCAGACCGCGTCCGATCAGCGCTCGCGTCCTTCAAAGAAACCCTGCCCGAAGAACGCAACTCCCCCTGGAGCGCACTACGTTCAGTCGCGCACCAGCTGGACCACTCCATCGCGCAGATCATGAGGATCCTCGAACCCACCACCGACACCGGATCCATCAACATGGCACGCCGCGAAGACGACACGATCCTGCCGCGACTGAACCGCATCTTCACCGGACACGTGGGTGCCGCCCCCAGCCCCGAACGCCACGAACAGCAGTGCCGTGAAGCCCTCGAACAGGGTCACCCGTTGCTCGCTAACGCAAGCTTCGACGCCGACTTCGCGCTCTGGAACCAGTGCCTTACCGAAGCAACCACCCGCGTGAAGGGCACCGACTGCGTGTTCGTCACTGGCGGTGTGCGCGACACCTGGCTGCGCAACGGTCAGCAGGTACGCGCCGCATCGGATGGAGAACCCGTACGCCAGCTGGCGAACCGTCAGCTACTTCGTGAATACACTAAGGCAACCGGAGGCGGCGTATTCCGCATCTACACCGTTGAGGAGATCCTGCGGCTCGCCTCCAATCAGTACGGCGTGACCGTCAGCGACGCCACCTATAACGCGATTCGCGCGGAACAGCCCGTCGCTGTGTAAAGCCACCACGTAAAGTCAACGTCGAGAATAATCCCACCACACTCACCACCATTAACAGCGAGAAGCCACATGTGTTTCGAGAAGCCACCAAAAACGTGGCTTTTCGAAACACATGTGGCTTTTCAGCGTCTATCCCTCGCAGCTGGCGCGGTACAGCTCAGCGGCATGCTGCTCCAAGGAATCGTCATCACCCAGAAGCAGGTAGCACAGGTACAGGGTGAAGGCGGCGCGGCGGTCGTCAGCGAGCGCATTAGTTCCTTCGCCGGGCTGGGCGCTGAAGGCGATAACCTTGTGCGCCTGCGGCAGGGCGGCAATCAGGTGCGCGGCGGTTTCGTAGCCGTCCTGGTTGCCGGGCAGAATGAAGTGGCGCGGTTCAGAGTTCTCGTCAGCAGTACCGGCCGCCGCTCGAGCGGCGTGAAAGTTAGCCTTGAGGGCGTCCTTAACACGGCTGATCAGCTCATCATCGGGCAGCGTGCGGTCTGCATCTGCCAGCGACACGTGGATGCTGTTCAGAGTCTCGTAGGGGTGCTCACCCGCATAGTGTCCGGCGGCGAGAGCGTAGCCGGTCAGCAGTTGCGCCTCGGGAGCGGTGAAGGTGCCGCGCGCCTCACGCAGAGCGGGCAGCAGAAGCCCGGTCAGGAGGGGGTGCAGGGACTCGGGGGCGTTCGCGATAGCCTCCTGCAGGTACTCTTCCGCCTCCGCGGTGGGCTCGGCGTTGAGCAGGGTCAGGAAAGCCTCATCGGTGCCTTCCCAGTAGCGGGCAATCAGCACGAGGGTTGCAATCAGCGACAGCAGGTCGCGGTAGTCACCCGAACGGTCAGCGCCGAAGGACTCAGCAACAACGCGGGCGAGCATGCGGGCGGCAATGTTCTCGAGGACGAACTCATCGTAGGCGTTATCGCCGGGCCAGTTTGCGGGGTCGGGCAGGTAGGTTTCGTCCAGGTACCGCAGCACGGGTTCGAGGGGTGCGGGCGCATCCGCCGCGAGGTCGGGGCGGCACTGCTCAACCCAGCTGTTCACGGTAGCCTCGTCAGCGATGCCGGTAGCCTCAGCAAGCTGGGCACGCGACAGGCTGTACGGTGCAACGAGCTGGGCGAGGTCGTCGCACGCGCCGTTGGAGCGGTAAGTGGGCCGGTAGTTGGGGGTGGGAAGAGTTCCGGGGAGGTTGGTGGCTGCCATGGTGGCTCCTTCGCTGAGGTTCGGGGGGGGGGAATTGGGTTGTACGGTGTGCGATGCTCGGGACCGTTTGAAGGGTCGGCGCATCTTCTAGTTTCAGAATATCCCAGAGCTCCGAATCATGTACTGCCCGCCGTCATTACACGCGAAAAGCCACATGTGTTTCGAAAAGCCACATCTTTGGTGGCTTCTCGAAACACATGTGGCTTCTCGGCGAATAATTAGAAGCTCAGATCGCCTAGCTGGCCGGCAACCTCATCCACAACATCCGTAAACACGGCACCGGCGCGCTCAATCACTGGGCGGAAACGTAGCAGCTTACCGCGAACCTGCACCTTCAGCTTTGCCTTGCCGGTGTTATCCGCCGCGTCCAGAGCCGCAGCGTCCGCTACAGCATCCTTCAGCTGACGAGCCACCATCACGAGCTCCTCCTCAGTGAGCACCTGAGGCAGAATGTCGATGGCGCACAGCTCGTCGTAGACTCGCACCTCGCGAGCAGACAGGCCCAGGCGGCGGCCACGTTCGGCGTCATTCTCAGCCTCGGTAGCCAGCGAGCGAACAGCGAGCAGCAGCTCTTCAAGTTCCTTGCTGCTCTTATTCTCAAAGGCGTTGTAGCGCTTGAGTAGCTCTTCCAGACGCTTCATGAAGTAGACGACTCGTGCCTGCTGGCCTTCCAGGGAGTTCTGAATCTGCATGGTCACAAGGTCGGCGGCATTCTGAGCTACCAGAGCCGCCGCATCCGTGCCAGAGAGCTGTTCGATTGCCGAATCGGTCAGCTGGCGCAGGTCGATAGCGCTCTCACCGTTAGAATCCACCGTGATGATGTTGGTGCCACCGGTCTCCACGGCCTCGTTGAACAGGCGTTCCATCTGCTGCTTAATTTCTTCAGCGCTGATGGTCTGTTCGAAGGCACGGTTGGTCAGGCGGCGGTTCTTCACCCCCTTGTGCACGTCACGCAGGAACTCGAGTCGCGCAATCATGGCCGGGGTCAGGACCTTAGATATTTCCTTCTTGTCCTTGAGGGGAACGAGCTGGCGGTACAGGTCGATGATGTGGCCCAGGAGCTTAGTGACCTGCGGTGCATCGCTCTGAGGTGCGCGTTCCGCATCCTGCTCATAGCCGAGGACCTTGCTCTGTACCAGGGTCAGCACACGTTCATACTCGCGCGGGTCGACGCCAGCACCGCGGCTTTCAGCCATGGCGTACCAGTCGATGCCCAGGTATTCGGTGAGCTGCGCGTAGGAGGTCTTGAAGTCTTCCAGCAACTTCTCACCGCGGGTTACGGGGTTGAAATTGACCTCTTCTCCGCTGGTTGCGTACTGCTTCAGGGCCTTGCGCAGGTTGGTGTGTAGCGGCAGGAAGCCAACAAGCAGGCCAGACTGCTTTTCCTTGTAGGTGCGGTTGATGCGGGCGATGGTCTGCATCAGATTGTGTTCCTTCTGCAGACGGTCCATGTACATGGTGTGCAGTACGGGGGCATCAAAGCCGGTGAGCAGGCGGTCGGCCACAACAATGATTTCCAGCTGGTCTTCGGGGTCCTTGATGCGACGCTCAACCGCGCGGGAATCGGCCTTGTTGCGGCGGAAGGGTGCGAGCTCCTCCGTGTCGCTCGTGGTACCAGAGATCAGCACCTGCACGCGGCCACCGTTAATGTCCTCGGGGCCTTCAGGGGCCCAGTCGGGACGCTGCTCGATGATTTTGTGGAAGAGTCGCACGGCGTGCTCACGACCGGAAGTAACCACCATGGCCTTACCGATTCCGCCACTCATTTCTTCGCGCATGAGCTCGCGGCGTTCTTCCCAGTGCTCGACAATATTCCTGGCAACCTCGTCCAGACGCTCGTCAGAGGCCAGCAGCTTCATGATCTGGGTCTGCTCAAGCTTGGTCTTATTGGCCATTTCGAGCTCCAGCGCATCGGTCAGTTCCTCGATAGACTGGCCGATTTCTTCACTGCCTTCAGTGGTTGCCATCTTGATGTGGCGCGGCTGGTAGAGCAGCGGGACGGTCGCGCCTTCTTCAATAGCGCGGTCGAAGCTGTAGGTGTGAATGTACTCGCCGAAGACTGCGGTGGTGTTACCGGTCTTGTTGTCGATGGGGGTGCCGGTGAACGCGATGTACTTGGCGTTGGGCAGGGCGGTGTTGAGGTTGTGTGCGTATCCTTCCAGGGTGTCGTAGTGGGAGCGGTGTGCCTCGTCCACCATGACGATGATGTTCGAGCGGTCGGAGAGCTGCGGGAACTTCGCGTCGGGGTCTTCCATGCCGAACTTCTGCAGGGTCGTGAAGAAGATACCGCCGGACTGGATGTCGTTCAGGCGGTTCTTCAGCTCACGGCGCGAATCGAACTGGACGGGTTCCTCGGGGAGCATGTCCTTGGCGTTCAGGAAGGTCGTGTAGAGCTGGCTGTCCAGGTCGGTGCGGTCGGTCACCACGACGATAGTGGGGTTGTGTAGCGCCTTCTCACGCATGGCGGCGCGGGCGAAGAACAGCATGGAGTAGGACTTGCCGGAGCCCTGGGTGTGCCAGACGACGCCTACCTGTCCCCTGCCGGTGTGGGTTTTTACGGCGCGGTCGAGTGCCTCGCGTACGGCGTAGTACTGGTGTGCCTTAGCGAGGATTTTGACGTAGGACTTGCTGCCTTCTTCGGTGCCGGTGCCTACGAAGAGGGTGAAGTGGCGCATCATGTCGAGCAGAATTTCGGGGGTTCCGAAGGCCTGGATGATGCGGTTGAGCGGGGTACTGTGCTGGCTGTGGTCGTCGATGTAGGTGTCGTTGGGGGTTTCTGCGCCTTCGGCGTTGTAGTTCCACTGGGCGGTGTGCGAGAGCGGGGTGCCGATGGTGCCGTAGCGTGCGTGGTCGGCCTGGCCCATGATGGTGACGATGTTGTAGGTGAAGGCCTGCGGGATTTCACGCTGGTAGGTGTTCATCTGGTTGTAGGCTTCGGTGAGCTTCTTGTCCTGGTCTTTGAGCTCGATGATGCCTACGGGCAGGCCGTTGCAGTAGAGCACCACATCCAGGCGGTAGGAGCGTCCGCTGGAAAAGACGGTGACCTGCTGCGCCGCCAGGTAGGTGTTCTGGGAGGGGTCTGCGGAGATGACCTGCAGGTTTCGGGTGCGCAGGGTGCCGTCGGGTGCCTTCATTTCGACGGGGATGCCGGCGCTCATGTAGCCGAGAGCTTCCTTGTTCTCGGCCATGATGTTAGCGCTGTGGCGACGGGTCAGAGTGGTGTAGGCCTTCTGCACGTGGTCTTCGGTGGCGTCCGGGTTGAGGCGGCGCAGGGCTTCCTTGACCTCGCCGGGGATGATGAGGGATTCACGGGATTCACGGCCGTGACGGAACGCCTTGTAGTTGGGCAGAATCGAGTCCGGCACGCGGGTTGCCCGTACGCGCTCTTCGTAGCTGGTGTCTGCCTGAATACCGGATCCGTTGGTTAGCTCCCAGCCCTTATCTGCGAGTTCAGAGAGGACGCTCAGTTCCCAGTTCTTTTCAGCCATGGTGGCTCCTTTCTTTGCCGGTGCCCTGCACCCTGCGTGTTGCGTGAATACTTTGCCTATGTGCCGGTTGCTCATCTTCTGTGGTGAGCTCTGCGGCGTTGTACATCTCTAGAATGCCTGATGACGAGGGGAAATGTCGTTATTGTGTTTTACCCCGGGGTAAGCGAACTGACTGAAGTGCTGGGTTGGCTACCCGCCCCAGCACCTCAGTCATCGTATTTACTGGGTGTCATCCTTTCGGATTGATTCTTCCCAGGTGGAGCGAATGTCGAGGTGGTTAGCCATGAGGTCCCGTTCGTAGCGTCCACGGACGGCGCGCACCTGCTGCAGGGTTTCAGCCAGGGCGGCTTCCACCTCATCGAAGGCGTTGAGTTCCTGGGTGAGGTAGCGTGCGACGGGGTGAGTGACGTATGCATCCGCATTTTCGGGTGCGTCACCCGCAGCCTCGGAGTTTTCGGCTTCAGCATCATCAGGCTTTTCGCTGAACCATTCAAGATCATTGTTGTTCCACGCCAGACCGTCAATATGGGGCAGCGGTTGCTTCTCCCAGCCCTTGATGTCTGTGCTGGTCTTGCGCTTTTCGGGGGCAAGGTGGGTGCTGATCCTGAGGGCGGTTCCTTCGGCTAGGCCGTTGAGGAGCGCTCGCAGAAGGTGCGCGAGTAGCTGGGCGCGCTGAACGTATTCGCTGGTGGCGCGCAGGCTGGACCGGCCGGGGGTGTAGTGGCGGAATCGGAGTACGGTCATGCCCTGGCCGATGGCCTCTCCCCCGTGTTCGCTCAGGTAGACGGCAGGACCGCCGTAGGCCTGGTCGTAGGCGGGGTAGATGACGATGTCGTTAGCCTGGGTGAGCTGGGTACCTTCGGTCAGGTCGAGGGCGCGCAGGTAGTGGCTCTCGGCAGGCAGCACACCGTAGCGTGCGTAGTGGCCAAGTGCGTGCGCATCGAGAACACGGATGCGTTTCCTGTTGTTTTCGACGTCGCCGTAGCGTGTGCCGGTGATTTGGCGGCCGGTGATTTTGGTGAGTACCTTCTCGGTTTTGATGAGTTGGTTGATGGTGATGTCGTATTCTTCGCCGTGCGGAATGGACCGTTCGTCTTCGGGGGTGCGAAGGTGCGGCACGGTTACGGGCAGGCCGGTGGGGAGGGTTTCGAGGAGTGCGGGTAGGTCTCGGGTAAGGCTGGTGAGTAGGCTGAGGCTTTCTTCGGGGGTGTTGTTGGAGACCGGGTTGATGTGCAGCTCGTCGAAGGAGGCGTTTTTGAGCGCGTCGGAGGCTACGATGACGCCGCGGGTGATGTCTTCGGAGCCGATTTCACCGCGTTCGAGGTAACCGCGGGCGGTGTTTGCGACGAGTTCGGCGGCGGGAGTCAGTACCGGCGTATTGGAGGGTTCGGCGAGGGTGTAGAGTTTCTCGTCGTCGAGGGAGCCGAGGTAGACGGATCCCTGGGGTTTGCTTCCGGTCGTGAAGATGCTGAAGAGGCCCAGGCCGAGGCGGGTTTTGGTGTTGACTTTGAGGTGTTCGGGGCCGAGGTCGATGACGGCGCGTAGGCGCATGCCGTGGTTGCCGGGCTGCACGGTGATGGCGGTGAGGAAGTCGTCGACGAGTTTGTCTTGTCGGGTTTCTTCGCCGCGGTGTGCGGCTTTGAGGTGGCGGCCGAATCCTGCGAGTACGTCCAGGGGTGCGAGGACTGCGAGGCGTTCACCGGCGCGCACCGGGTAGGTAATGGCCCCGTCCGTACCGATGCTTTCGTCAACTGTGTAGGCGAGGTTCTCGAGGGTGGCCCAGGCGTCTTCCTGCTGCGCTGCGAGGTTGTCGGGGGTGCCCGCGGGGGTGTCGAGCGGCAGGATGATGAGGTGGTTGGCGGGCGCCTCGGGCAGGGGTGCTACGGGGTCGGAGGCTTCTTCTCGTTCCTTTCTGCTGGTGGTTTTCCCGCCGGTGGCGCGGCTCTGCTTCTCGGCCCAGCGTTCGGCGCGGTAGAGGTCGGCGGCCTGCTGTTCGGCGGAGTCTTCGTCGGTAAGGAGCAGGTAGCAGAGGTAGAGGATAAAGTCGGGTCGGCGTTCATCCGTCAGTGCGCCGGATCCGTTACTGCCGGTGGCGCTGAAGGCGATAGCCTGGTGGGCTTGGGGCAGGTGGGCGACGAGGTGCGCGGCTGTTTCGTAGCTGCCGTACCCTCCGTGCAGGATGAGGTTACGACGGTCGGGGTCGCTACCGCCGAAGGCGAGGTCGTGGTGGGTGGCGTAGGAGCCGGCGTTGAGGAAGTCCGCGACGTAGCGGATGAGCTCGGCGTCGGGCAGGGCGTTGGTGCGGTCTGCGGCGGCGAGCGATGTGTGGATGCTGTTGAGGGTTTCGTGCGGGTGGGCCCCTGCGTAGTATCCGGCGGCGAGGGCGTAGCTGGTGAGGAGCTGCGCTTCGTTGGCGGTGAAGGTGCCGCGGGCGGCGCGGAGTGCGGGTACGAGTAGTTCGGTGAGGATGGGCTGCAGGGCTTCGGAGGCGGATTCGATGGACTGCTGCAGTCCTTCTTCGGTGTCTGCGCTGGGCTCGGGGTTGAGCAGGGTGAGGAAGGTTTCTTCGGACCCTGCCCAGGAGCGTGCGAGGAGCACGAGGGTGGCGATGAGTGCCAGGAGTTCGCGGTAGTTGCTGCTGTGCGGGTGGTCGGTGCTGAAAGTGGCGGCTACGACGCGGGCGAGCATGCGCGCGGTGATGTTTTCGAGGATGTACCGGTCGTAGGGGTAGCTGCCGGGCCACTTTTTGGGGTCGGGAAGGTGCGTCTCGTGCAGGTAACGCAGGATGGGTGCGAGGGGCACGGGGGCGCCCTGCGGGAGGTCGGGGCAGCACTGTTTGACCCAGGTGTTGACGGTGGGTTTGGTGGCGATGCCGACGGCTTCGGTGAGCTGGATGCGTGAGAGGCTGTAGGGTGCGACGAGTTCAGCTAGGGCGCTGTAGGTGGAGTTGTTGGGCCGGTAGACGGGGTGGTTGGTGGGTGCCATGGTAGCTCCTTTGCTGAGGCGGTCGTGAAGTAGGTGATTGCGTGGTAGTAGGATGGCACGCCCTGCCCGGTCGGTGTGAACCAACCGGGCAGGGCGGATGCGGCACTCCCCTAGCGTCTAGCCAATGAGGCGCTTAATGAGAGCGTCGCGGGTAGCAGCGAGCTGAAGGTTCTCTTGTTCAGAGCTTTTTACCAGCTCATATAGAGGGTTGACGACAGCGTGGAACCTATCCAGATTTTCATCAGACAAAGAACCATAAGGGAGTCCTTTGAAAGTTCTACGACTAATCTCCAAGAATGTCGTACCATTTGCTGAGTTATTCATCTCTGGTACGTCTTTCTTCATATGGTGATATATCCACCATCGTTCCTCTTCACGCTGGGGAACAGCAACAATGAAACCTTGATTAGTCGCAGCAGGATATTGATTAATAGCAAAAGCACCAATCGTAGCTCGAGATGTCATCATAATGGACCCTGCCGGGTGGAGTTTTGATGAGCATGCATTAAGGCCGTCTTCAGTTAGCTTGCGCGCTGTATCAAATAGAATTGGCGACCCTAGAGCAGTAACATCTGTAGGCGTTAGCCAGTGAATATCTCCACCCCAATACATTTCATTCTTCGTACTGGGGGTTCCTCCACCATAAATTTCTAGCGAAGCGTATGTTGATTCTGACAACTCACATTCAGAATAGAATTTCTGGAAAACAGAATCTGCAGTATCCAAAAGGGTCTGGATGAGGCGGGTGTTTGCTTCGATTTTGTCGTCGAGCGAGCCCAAAATCCCAGCAATCCGTTCCTGCTCCTTCAGAGGAGGCAACGGGATTTCCATTCCTTCCAGAGAACTCTTGTTAACGATAGGCATAACAGTGCCCCCTGCCAATGATTCCAACGAATCATACGAACATAAAAGGTAATAATATATATACAGATTATTAGCTTTAGAATCATCTGAAACGATTGAATTAATCTGCTGATTCGTTAAAGTAACATGGCGCGTTACAGAAATCTTACCCAACGATGAACCTATACAAGTAAGGGCTACTACCCCTTCAGGAACAATTCTTTTTTCATAAATATCTGAATACTCTCTAGAAATATATCTCTCAGTATCTACCGAACGAATACCAATAGCCTGATCTTTAGGCGTAAGAAAAGGAATCTCACCTTTTTCACCCCAATGCTCTGGAAATTTTTTAGAAGGAGTCTGACCGGTAACAACGGTTGCGATATCCCCCAACTTGACGACGGTCCACCCCGCCTCACGCTGAGCATCCGACAGTACAGCCACTACAGCTCACCACCCTCAAGGTCCAGCGAGGCCAGCTGCTCACGCACGACCGCGCCCAGGCGCTCCGACTCAGCGAACTGCTCCAGCAGCTGCTCACGCAGACCGGCAATACGCGCATCCAGCTCCTGTACGCTCTCACCCTCAGACACAGCGCTACCCACGTAGCGGCCCGGAGTCAGCACAAAATCCTGCTCCCGCACATCCGCAAGAGAAGCCGAGAAGCAGAAACCTGCCTCATCCTCATACGCACCAGCAGTCGGCTCCTCGCCAGCCTTCACCAGCGAACCGTCCGCATGATACATCGACGGCATACCGCGCCACGCACACCACGTATTCGCAATCTTCGCGATGTCCTCCTCAGAGAACACACGCTCAGTACGAGACACCATATGACCCATCGAACGGGCATCCATAAACAAGATCTGACCCGAACGGTCCACAGAACCATTCACACCGGCAGACTTATCCTTCGACAACAACCACACACACGCCGGGGAGCTCGTCGTCGTAAACATATTCGGCGGCAAAACCAACACAGCAGCCACCGCGTCGCCCTCAACCATGGCACGACGAATACCGCCCTGACCACCAGTATCAGCAGTCAACGAACCATTCGCCATCACCACAGCAGCCGAACCCTTCACATCCAGCTTCGACCACACATGCTGCATCCACGCAAAATTCGCGTTATTCTTCGGCGGAACACCAAACACCCAGCGCGGGTCATCCTCAACCCGGTGCCACTCCTTAATGTTGAACGGCGGGTTCGTCAACACATAATCAAAACGCTCACCCGGGTGCGAATCCTCCACAAACGTATCGCGCCAGCGGTCACCCACCGAACCATCAATACCATGAATCGCCAGATTCAGACGCGCCAAACGCCACGTCGCCTGGTTACGCTCCTGACCATACGCAAGCACACGCTGGTCCCCCTTAGTGCGGTCACCAAACGCGCCGCCGGCACGGTGCACAAAATTATTCGACTGTACAAACATGCCACCCGATCCACAGCACGGATCATACACGCGGCCACTCGTCGGCTGAATCATACCCACCAGGGTATTCACCACAGTCGTCGGGGTGTAGAACTCGCCGCCCTTCTGCCCCTGCGCACGAGCAAACTTACCCAAGAAATACTCATACACGAAACCCAAAACATCCTTCGACGAAGAATGCTCACCATCACGCACCGCCGCAAAATTCGCATTCGACAGCAAGTCAATTACCTGCGCCAGCGTGCGCTGCTCCACCTTCTCGCTCGCATACATGGGCTCCAGGGCACCCTGTAGCGGCGGGTTCTGAGCCATAATCTCATCCATTGCGGAATCAACCAGCTCACCCACACGGTCACCCTTCGCCTGCTGAACCAGGTCAGACCAGCGGGCACCAGCCGGCACATAGAACGCATGGCGGGCATGGTAGTACGAAGGCTCCTCCAGCTCCTCTGCCAGGGTCTCACCTTCTAGGCCGTACTCTTCAGCCAGCATGCGCTGCACGTCCTCGCGGGCCTTATCGAAAGTGTCACCGATGTACTTCAAGAAGATCAGGCCCAGCATGAAGTCGCGGTAGCCACCGGACTCCATGGAACCGCGCAGAATGTCCGCGGACTTCCACAGCATCTCCGCCAACTCAGCCGGAGTAGTAGGGGCACCTGACCCCTGAGATACAGGCTCTTTCGCCATTATCGCGCCTTTCAACGTCACCGGGGGTGGACCCCAGATGTCCTCAATGTAAGTGTCTAACTACCTATTATCCCTGCTGGCCGGAGGTGAGGTGGCCGGGCTGGTCACCCAATCCCTTCCGCTCTCTCTCCGCCGAGAAGCCACATGTGTTTCGAAAAGCAACATGTTTGGTGGCTTTTCGAAACACATGTGGCTTCTGGGGAGCAGATAAGAGACGCCCACCCGCAGGAATTCAAAGAATATATTCCCTCTCCCCCGCACCCAGTCCGACAATTTTTCGCTTACCCCGGGGTAAACCAAACGCATCGGGGCATGCTCAAAACAGCACCTAATCTAAAACATGTCAGGCAAACATGTCAGGCTCATCTTCTTGAGTTGCAGAAGGAGATGGTCGCTCCACCCACTTTTGGGCATGCAACAGAAAGGCTCAATAACATGAGCGTAAATTTCGCTGCTAAGCTTGCAAAGCTGGTCAAGTCGTCCAAGGTAGCAAACCCTACCCCTGTCTATGAGCCCATCTCGGTTCCCATGATTAACCAGGGGTTGAACCTTGAACCTCAGGTCCTGGCATTGCAGGTGGCAAAGCACCGAAACTGGGTCATCGAACGAGGCGGCGAGTCCATCTACGCCATTACGGCTAACGGTCCGGAGCTAATCGCGAAGGACCTTATGGAACTCACCGCTTATGCCGAAGAACATTTCTGGTTCGGTCACTCTAGCATCTCCTGGTCCTTCGTTGAGCGTTCCACCCTGGGCTCGATGTCCAAGTTCTCGGTGGTTGACGATCAGGGAAAAATCGTCCAGGGTGCAGGGTATAAAGTGATCAATACCCAGAAGAACAGCCAGGGCTACGTACCTGTAGTTGTTCCGGCCTTCAATGAAGAACTGACGTTGAGTCATCAGACGCTGGCTCTTCAGGTTGCTGCTTCGAAGAGCTGGTGTTTTGAGCTCGGCGGTGCAAACCTCTTCACTCTCTCGGGTGAACTTCTTGCAACCAACATTGCAGCTCTTGCCAACTGCGGAAAGCAGCATGGTTGGTTTACTCCGTCGGGAAGTATTGACTGGGGTAACGTCGACAGCTCTCTTAAGACTGTCACGTTCCCGCTGAAGGCTGAGTAACCCCTCACTCTCTCCCGCCGAGAAGCCACTTGTGTTTCGAAAAGCCACCAAACATGTTGCTTCTCGAAACACTTGTGGCTTCTCGGCACCGCCCAAATCAACTAGCAAATCTAAGGAGAACAAATTATCCTTTGAAGAAGTCCTGTCCATTATTGGGACTGTTGCCCCGCCGCTTACCGCTATCGTAGGACTCGTGACCGCTGGGGTAAAGCTCGGTGCGGCACGTAAGGATGCCAAGAAGGCAGCCACCACCCCCGGAGCGGGAAATACCACCCAGAAGCTCAGCATCGGAACCATCAACGGCAATGGCAACCGCGTACACAACACCCACCAGCAGGTAGGCAACGGGTCCGCAGCGATTAGTGGTGACGGCAACCGCACCACCATCGACAACAGCCAGCACACGCACAACCACGCACCCACCAAGAAGGGGCAGGAAAGTACTGAAGACCCCTTCGGCTTCGGCATTATCGCGGTAGTCAGCACGGTGGTTGCTACGGCTGCATTTTGTGCTAGCTGGCCCAGCATCAACCAGATCGGCATCATCTGCTGGGTATTTTGCCTCGCCTTGGCTGGTGTGCTCATCAAGAAGTATGCACAGTCGGGGACCGAAACCAGCATTAACACCCTGATGTATATGCTCTACCCCGGCATTCTGCTGGCCATCACTGCATGGACCTGGGTAACTCTCAACGGTTCCGGCATGTACAACCTGTCTACCATTCGCGCCACTATCGACAGTTATATGAGCTCCCATCAGCAGGGCGGTTACATTGTACGATTCATTGAAGCTGTCACCGCAACGTATGGATTCGGTGGCTTCACCTTGCTGATGTTGAATTTGCTCGCCGCTGTGTTTACGGTTCTGGTTCTGGTTCGCTGCTACTGGCGTATTCTGAACGCCGCCTGTGCACGTTACCGCGGCTTTGAGCTTCGCTTTCCCCTGCAGGAAGCTGGTGTGAGCATCATCCTGGCTGTCATGGGGTGCGTAGCATGCCAGCCCGCGCTTGCTGAGCTGATTGTTTCGCAGATCAACAAGTAACATCCGGTAGATAAAATGCCGGGCCGTATTCACTCAACTTATCCACACCCCTCTCATCGAGAAGCCACATGTGTTTCGAAAAGCCACGTTTTTGGTGGCTTTTCGAAACACATGTGGCTTTTCGGCGTAATAACTAAACGTAACATTTGAACACAAACACTCTCATTTGATGCAATTAAAGTATGTTTACCAGAGAAGAACTATCAACGATGATAAGCACCCGCACTGAACTCATCACCTCAGCCGCCCACACACGAATCACCCTAAGTCACGCCCTCAACCGCGGCGAACTCACCCGCGTCTCAAAAGGGCACCTTCTCCCCACCCACACCTGGAACAGCCTACGCCCCAACGACCGGCACTACGTGTGCATCCTCGCGCACCTCAACGAATACCCCACCAATATCCTTGCCGCCCAAAGCGCAGCCATCGCCTGGGGCATCTCCTCCCTCAGCCCACCACGCCACGTTCAAGTACGAGGATCCGGAGGCGGCCGCCGAGAAAACATCCAGCGCATCCAAGACGCCCTCACCGCGGACAGCCCCATCATGTACACGCCAGAGGGGATTCCCACCGTCACGCCGCTAACAGCTATCACCACCTGCGTAAAAACGCTCCCCTTTCGCGACGGGCTCGTTCTGGCCGAAAGCGCCCTTCAACGCTTCGCTCAGGAACCGGATAAGCTCACCTACGAGGAGCTCAAGAAAGAGCTCTCATCCGCAGCTGGCCGCGGGTGCCGCACCGCCCGCCTCGTTGGGCATGAGCTCAGCCCGCACTCAGAATCTGTTGCGGAAACCTGCATGCGGTTACTTCTCGATGACCAAGGAATCCACTACACGCAGCAAGAAACCATCAGCTATGAAGGTCATACCTACCGAGCGGACTTTCTACTGCCCACTACTAGACTCCACGGCAGGCCCGTCATTCTGGAGGTAGACGGCAACATCAAATACAACGCCAAGGAGGACCTGGTTCGGGAGAAGACCCGACAGGATCGGCTACTCCACGCAGGGTATGCCGTTGTCCGTATTTCTGCTAAGGATGCTATTTACCGTCCGAGGCAGGCCCTGCAGGTGCTGCGTGCTGCTGGAGTGCCCCAAATTTAACCGCGAAAAGCCACATGTGTTTCGAGAAGCCACTAAAAATGTGGCTTTTCGAAACACATGTGGCTTCTCGGCGAGTAAAGAGGTGAGTAGAGAGGCGACTACCTAACCAGCAAACCATCAGCTATCAGGGACATCACCAGATAGATAGTTACACTCACGCTGAAAAGGCGTTGTGCGCTTTCCAACTTTGAACCAACAATCACAGCACGACCTCCTAGCGCGCTAGCGGCAAGGAAAACAGAGTGCAACAGAACTTCCGGAACAAGCATTCCCCACACAAAGAACAGCACAGTATACACAGCCAAAATTACCAACCCCGGAACACCGTATGCGCTCATAACACCATTTACAAAGTCCACGTCAGTCGGACCTGCAGAAAGACCCGCCTGAATCAGGTTGACCATCGACCAGTGTTTGTTCGTCTGCAAGCCACTCGACAGTATCTGGCCGAGAAACGCACCGGACGATACCACGTACATCAGACCCGCTACGGCGTTGCGCTTCATCTTCTTACCCTTGGCCCGTGCACGCCTAAAACAACGCACCATTGCAGTCAAACCCAGCAGTAGTACCGCGAATACCGAAATGTCCGCAACCCACACCAAAGCCTCTACCGAAGAGCTTTGCTGTAGCATGACCACCCACATCGCCGCGGCCACAAATCCGCCCATCACGAGGTTGATGATAATATCCGGACCGCCCAAAATGGAGGAGCTTAAGATACGGTCTTCGTCGTCCGATTCTCGCGTGTACTCCTCGCCCTTCGTCGTGGCTCGCAGATAACGAATCGAGACAATCATGCCCCGCACAGCAGATATTGCAGCCGCCCAGAAGATGAAAATTACGCCTGCCCACATCAGAATTGATGTTGCTGAGTGAATCCAATGTGACAGCCAGTTCATGTCATGCCTTTCTCCTGGGTGGCTTTGTAATGCAGTGACCACCCATCCAATATGTCCTCTTCAGACTATTCCTGATGTGGAGGCCTACCCCTTGCTCGCAATTTACCCCGGGGTAAATCATCCTTTCAGGTACGCGAAAAGCCACATGTGTTTCGAAAAGCCACGTCTTTGGTGGCTTCTCGAAACACATGTGGCTTCTCGGCGGAGAGGTTGGGAATATTAGTCCAGCAGCGCGTCCACGAATGCTTCCGGGTCGAACGGTGCCAGGTCGTCCGGGCCTTCACCCAGGCCGATGAGCTTGACGGGAACGCCGAGCTCCTCCTGGATAGCGACCACGATGCCGCCCTTTGCGGTGCCGTCGAGCTTGGTCAGCACGATACCGGTGACGTCCACGATATCGCCGAAGACCTTCGCCTGAACCATACCGTTCTGGCCGGTGGTCGCGTCGATAACGAGCAGAACCTCGGTGACCGGCGCTTCCTTCTCGATCACGCGCTTGATCTTGCCGAGCTGATCCATCAGACCGGACTTGTTCTGCAGGCGGCCCGCGGTGTCCACGAGCACGGTGTCGACGCCCTGCTCCTTGCCAGCATTCACGGCGTCAAACGCGACGGATGCGGGGTCGGCGCCTTCCTTCTCGGAACGCACGGTCTTCACGCCCACGCGGTCACCCCAGGTGGTCAGCTGCTCAGACGCGGCCGCACGGAACGTATCCGCAGCACCCAGGAGCAGGGTCTGACCGTCAGCGACCATCACGCGGGCAATCTTGCCGACCGTGGTGGTCTTACCGACGCCGTTCACGCCAACGACCAGCACCACGCCGGGGTTGCCGTCGCTACCGGCGGTCTTCAGCTCGCGGTCCATGTCGGGGCGAACAATCTTCACGAGCTCTTCACGGAGCATCTTCTTCACGGCGGCGGGGTTGCTCGTACCCTCAACGCGCACGCGCTGCTGCAGCGCCTCCACCAGGCGGGTGGTCGGCTCAGAACCGAGGTCAGCGAGCAGCAGGGTTTCCTCAACCTCATCCCAGACGTCCTGGTCGATGCGGTCGCGGGAGAGCAGAGCCAGCAGGCCCTTGCCGAGCATATTGTTGGAGCGTGCCAGGCGGGCACGCAGGCGCACCAGGCGACCCGCGGACGGGTCGGGCATATCAAGTTCAATAGCGCGAGGTGCCGAGCTTTCGGGTTTTTCCGCCGATCCGCCGGAGGCTTCTGCCGCCTCCTGACGCAAAGACTGCAGGTTCGCGGTCTTCTTGGGTCGGCGCAGAACGGCGAAAAGTACACCGGCGATAACCAGTACACCCAGCACGATTGCGCAGATTATCATCATCGTTTCATTCACACTACTAGCTTACCGGTTTGGGCGGTTTGGCTGGTCGAGATTACGCGCATGCCCGGCTGTCGGCGGAGTAGACTGGACACTGTTAAGTTTTTTAGCCGAACACATGTTGGGCAGTTGCGGGTGGGGCCTGCGACTGCCGCACGGCACCGCACGATTTCGAGGATGAACATGAGGAACCCTGCCACAACACCGCCTGTTTTTGACCCGCGCACGATTGACCCGAACCGTGTGCCGACCGGTTTGAAGGTTCTGATTGTTGCGTCGTTCATGATTGCGGTGGGTTTTGGTTTGGTGGCGCCGGTGCTGCCGAATTATGCGCAGAATTTTAATGCCACGGTCACTATGGCGACGATGGTGGTTTCTGCGTTGGCGATTACGCGCCTGATTTTTGCGCCGTCGGCGGGTCAGCTGATTACCCGTTGGGGTGAGCGTCCGGTGTACACGATTGGCATGCTGATTGTGTCGGTGACGTCGTTTATGATTGCGTTCGCCTGGGATTATTGGGTGCTGCTGGCTTCGCGTGCGGTGGCGGGTATCGGCTCGGTGATGTTCACGGTTTCTGCGATGGGTCTGCTGGTGCGCCTGTCCCCGGCGCATATGCGCGGCCGTATTTCGGGCTATTATGCGACGGCATTCCTGCTGGGCAACCTGCTGGGCCCGGTGATTGCGAGCGCGCTGGCGCCGTTTGGTATGCGTGCGCCGTTCATTGTGTACGGTTTTTCGCTGCTGGCGGCGGGCCTGATTGTGTGGTTCATGATGCCGTCGCAGGCGGCGTTGGAGGCGGAGCGTGACGCGATTATGGAGGCGGCGGCACTGGCTGAGGGTAAGGGCACCGGGGTGTTGCCGTCGGCGGCACCCTCGCCTGCTGGCGCATCCGGTAAGGGCGCTAAGCCTGAGTCTTCTTCAGGTAAGAGCGATCTGCCTGCGATGACGGTTCGTGACGCGTTGAAGTTCTCGAATTACCGTTCTGCGCTGGTTTCGAACTGGGCGATTGGCTGGTCGGTGTTTGGTGTGCAGTCGTCGATTATTCCGTTGGCGGCGGCGTATTTGGCGACTGGCGGCGATATGTCGAATTCGGTGGCGGGTACTCTGTTGGCTTCTTTGGCGATGGCGACGAACTCGTTGGGTAATGCGTTGACTCAGACGTTCTCGGGTCGTTTTTCGGATCGTTTTGGTCGCCGTGTGATGGCGTTTTCGGGTCTGCTGTTGGCGGGTTCTGCGGTGACGTTTATGGGTTTCGCGCCGGTGGCGTGGGTGTTTGTGTCGTTGACGGCGTGTTTGGGTATTGGTGCGGCGTTTATGGGCCCGTCGATTCAGGCTGCGGTATCTGATGTGATTGGTACTCGCCGCAGTGGTGGTCAGGTGTTGGCGGTGTATCAGATGTTTAGTGATTTTGGTATGATTTTGGGTCCGCTGGTGGCTGGTTTGATTGCGGATGCGTGGGGCTTTGTTCCGGCGTTCATTATCAGTGGTTTGTTGTTGGTGGCGGCGGCGTTTACGTGGGCGCCGTTCCGGAAGGCGCGCTGGCCGAAGGATATTGCGGACGCGGACTATACGGGCCGCTAAGCACTCTATAACAAGTGAAAAGCCGGTGTCTGCTGTGAAGCAGGCACCGGCTTTATGTGTACGAAAGGCGAGCTGGCAGAGCAAGCCAACAACCTGGAACCCCAGACTCAGGCAAGCTAACCCGAGAAGGCAACCACCTACCAACCCCTATATCAACCTCACCGAGGGATAGGCGACCTAGAGGGTGTACCGGACACGCGAAGCGGGGGCTCCGTCCTCAAGGCGCCCCAGCGCCGCAGAGGGGGCACTCCCCCGCAAGCGTTGTCCGATACGCCATCTCAAACAACTAGCCCACGGAAGCCTCACTCCCCCGCGAGCGTTGTCCGGCCGCCTTCTCTTAGCACCCCCTATCGGCTCACGGGCACCTTGGAGAATTCGCGCACGGTACCTTCCGGGTCGCCGGAGCGTACCAGCGCTTCACCGATGAGCACCGCGTCGGCACCGGCGCCGGCGTAGGCGCGCACGTCCTCGATGCTGGCGACACCGGATTCGGCGACCTTGATGACGGAGTTGGGCAGGTGCGCTGCGAGAGATGCGTAGTGTTCGTTGTTGACTTCGAGGGTCTTGAGGTTACGCACGTTGATGCCGACGATTTTGGCGCTGATGCGCTGGGCGACCTCGATTTCTTCGGGGGTGTGGGTTTCGACGAGGGCGTTCATGCCGAGCGATTCGGTGAGTTCGAGGAATTCGCGCAGGGTCTGCTCGTCGAGTGCCGCGACGATGAGTAGTACCAGGTCGGCGCCGTGTGCGCGTGCTTCCCAGATCTGGTATTCGTCGACGGTGAAGTCCTTGCGCAGCACGGGGATGTTCACGGCGGCGCGGACTGCGTCCAGGTCGGCGAGGGAGCCGTTGAATCGGCGCTGTTCGGTGAGTACCGAGATTGCTGCGGCGCCACCTGCCTCGTAGCGTGCGGCGAGCGCGGCGGGGTCCGGGATCTCGCCGAGCGCACCCTTGGAAGGTGAGGAACGCTTCACCTCAGAAATAATGCGTGCGGTGGTGCCGTTGCCGCCGCCGGGTACTTCACCGCGGAGGGAGGCGAGCGCGTCGCGGGCGGGTGCGGCTGCGAGGGCGCGCTTCTTCATTTCTTCGAGGGGAACCTGCTGTACGCGGGCGGCGAGGTCTTCGCGGACGCCGACAATGATCTCGTCGAGAACGGTGCTCATAGAGTCTCCTTGGGTTACTTAGTGGCGTTGACGGCTGCGTCTGCGTCCAGGGGTGCCAGGCCGGAGGCGGTCAGCACGGCGCGCAGCGGGGCGGCGGACTTGTTGACGGTTTCGAGGGTTTCGGAGTCCGGGTTGGAGTCCATGACGAGGCCTGCACCTGCCTGTACGTAGGCGGTGCCTTCTTTGAGTACGGCGGTGCGGATGGCGATTGCCATGTCCATGTTGCCGGCGAAGTCGAAGTAGCCGCATACGCCGCCGTAGACGCCGCGGCGGGTCGGTTCGTATTCGTCGATGAGCTGCATGGCGCGCGGCTTGGGGGCGCCGGAGAGGGTGCCTGCCGGGAAGGCGACGCGCAGCACGTCGTAGGCGCTGAACTGCGGGTCGAGTTCGGCGCTGACGGCGGAGGAAATGTGCATGATGTGGCTGAATCGCTCAATAATCATGAACTGGTCGACGGATACGGTTCCGGGCTTGGCGATGCGCGAGAGGTCGTTGCGTGCCAGGTCGACGAGCATGAGGTGTTCGGAGCGTTCCTTCTGGTCGGCGAGCAGTTCCTCGGCGAGTGCGAGGTCTTCTTCGCGGGTTGCGCCGCGCGGGCGGGAACCGGCGATGGGGTGGGTGCTGGCGATGCCGTCCTTGAGGGTGACGAGTGCCTCCGGGGAGGAGCCGACAATGTGGAAGGGGGTGCCGTTGCTGTCTTCGAAGTTGAAGAGGTACATGTACGGCGAGGGGTTGGACTGGCGCAGTACACGGTACACGTCGAGGGCCTTGGCGTTGGTTTCGGCTTCGAAGCGGCGTGAGAGCACGATCTGGAAGACGTCGCCATCGATGATGTTCTTCTTGGAGCGGTCGATGGCGTCCTTGAAGCCCTGTTCGCTCCAGGTGAGGGTGACGTCTTCGCGGACCTTACGGTCAACGTCTGCCACGCCGGAGAGAATGGAGGTGGTCGCTGCAGCGCCGCGCTGCAGGCGGCGGAGCATACTGTGCAGGCGCGCGACGGCGTCCTCGTAGGCGCCGTCGACGTTTTCGCTGGTGCCGTTGAAGTTGATGGCGTTGGCGACGAGAAGGACGGTGCCGTCCTTGTTGTCGTGGATTGCCATGTCGGAGACCATGTTGAGCGCGAATTCGGGCAGGTTCACGTCATCGGCGGGCGGGTACGGCAGGTGCTCCCAGTGGCGGACAACGTCCCAGCCGAGGTAGCCGACCAGGCCGGAGGTGAGCGGCGGCAGGGTCGGGTCGGGTTCGGTGTAGAGCATCTGCAGGGTCTTGGCGATGGCTTCTACGGGGTCGCCGTCGACGGGTGCGCCGGCGGGGGTGCGTCCCTGCCAGTGGACTGCGCCGTCAACGGTGGTGAGGGTGGAGCGGGAGGACGCGCCGATGAAGGAGTAGCGGTCCCAGGCGGCGGATTCGCCTTCTGCGGAGATCTTGGCAGATTCGAGCAGGAAGGTGCCGGGGGCTGCTTCGACGGGTTCGCCCTGATCGTTTTGGAGTACGAGGGATCGGTAGATGCCGATGGGGGTGAGCGAGTCGGCGAGGATTTTGATGTGTACGGGAATGACGCGGGTGCTGGCTGCGCGGGCGCGGAATTCTTCGAGGCTGGGGGTGATGGTGCCCAAATCCTGCATTGCTGTACTCCTTGTGTTGGGTTGGGAGCGCGTCGGTGCGCTGTGTCCCTTAGCTGCCGCGCTGGGTTTTACCGGTGCATGAGGGTTTTACCGTATGTGCCGGCGTGTCTCTCTGGCGCATACTGCCAGATTCATCACGCCCAATCATGCCTGATAAGGCCCGGTATGCCCGGTGCGCGGGTTGTTTCAGTTTAACCGGTGCTACGGCCCAGTTTCACGGTGAAGAGTCAATAGTTCTCTTCGTGAAACTGAGCCGCGTACCGTTCAGCGGTGTTAGTTGCTGAACTGCTTGAGGGTTGCTGCGGTCTGCAGTGCCGCTGCGGTTGCCTCGTAGCCCTTGTCTTCGTTGGAGCCTTCCAGGCCTGCACGGTCGAGTGCCTGCTGCTCGTTATCGCAGGTGAGCACGCCGAAGCCGATGGGGCGGCCGGTCAGCACGGACACGTCGGTCAGGCCGTTGGTTGCGCCCTGGCAGACGTAGTCGAAGTGGGGGGTGCCGCCGCGGATGACCACGCCGAGCGCGACGATCGCGTCGAACTTCTCAGCGAGGCGGGTTGCTGCGACGGGCAGCTCGAAGGTGCCGGGAACGCGCACGAGGGTCGGCTCAATGCCTGCGTCGCGTGCTGCACGCTGCGCACCGTCGATGAGGCCGTCCATGACCTGGGTGTGCCAGCTTGCAGCTACGATTGCGAGCTTGAAGCCCTTGTAGTCTTCGGGGTTGAGGGTGGTGTCTGCTGCGCCTACGCCGCTCATTGTGTTCTCCTTGTGGGTTTTGGGTTTTTGAAAAGTTTAGTGTGCAGGGGTGCCGCGGGCTATCTGCGGGGTCTCTACTCTGTGCCGCTACGCGCTTTTGAGCACGTGGCGCATACGCTCACGCTTGGTCTGCAGGTAGTATGCGTTCTCGACTCGGGCGGGAATTTCGTCCGGGATGAGGTCGGTAACCTGCAGGCCGAGGCTTTCGAGCGCCTCCTGCTTGGCGGGGTTGTTGGTCACGAGCCTCAACTCGTTCACACCGAGTTCCTGCAGGATCAGTGCCGCCTGCGAGTAGTCACGCATGTCGCCGTCCAGACCGAGCGCCAGGTTCGCGTCGAGGGTGTCGAGTCCGGCATCCTGCAGCGCGTAGGCGCGGAGCTTGTTGACCAGTCCGATGCCGCGTCCTTCGTGGTTGCGCACGTAGATGAGGTACCCGCCGGTGCGGCCAATGATGCGCAGGCCGTTCTCCAGCTGGGGGCCGCAATCACATCGGAAGGAACCGAAAATGTCGCCGGTGGCGCATTCGGAGTGGATGCGTACCGCGGGTGCTCCCCCGTCCTCGGCGGGTACGGGGGTGCCGTCACGGTCGAGGGCGCGGGCGCTGATGTGCTCGGCGCCGTCTGCGAATCGCCAGGCGCGCAAACCGAACAGGCCCTGCGGGGTGGGTACGGCGACCTCTTCGGTGCTTTCGACCAGCAGCGGGCTGGGGTTGGGCACCATGTCGAGGGGGCTGACCCGGTAGCCTTCAGCGAGCTGGGAGGCGATGCGCAGGGATTCGGCGCTGAGCTTTTCAGACTGCGCCTCAACCGGCTCAACCGGGGTACCCGATGCGGGGGTGCCCGGCGTTGCCTGGGTGTTAGGGGTTTCGCTCATGCGTTCTCCTACGCCTTAGCTACGTACTTGATGAGGTCTTCGATAGAAATCATGGGCAGGTTGTGCTCGGTTGCGAAGGCTCGCAGGGCGTCGAAACGCATCATGGAGCCGTCGTCGTGCACGACCTCGGCGATAACGCCCACGCCGGACAGACCCGCCGCGAGGGAGAGTTCCACTGCGGCTTCGGTGTGGCCGGGGCGCTCCGCCACGCCACCGTCAACGGCGCGCAGCGGGAAGATGTGGCCCGGGCGAGTAATATCAGCCGGGGTGGAGGATGCATCCGCGAGGATCTGCACGGTGCGTGCGCGATCTGCCGCGGAGATGCCGGTGCTCACGCCGGATGCCGCATCGCAGGAGACGGTGTATGCGGTGCCCTTGGGGTCTTCGTTGTTGGTGACCATGGGCGGCAGGTTCATCTCGTCGGCACGCTTGTTGCTCAGGGGTGCGCAGACCACGCCGGAGGTGTAGCGAATCATGAAGCCCATCAGCTCGGGGGTTGCGTGCTCGGCGGCGAAGATAATGTCGCCTTCGTTTTCGCGGTCTTCATCATCGACGACGACCACGGCGCGACCTGCGGCGATAGCGTCCACCGCGGTCTGCACGCTGTCGAGGACGCTTGCGGCGTCGGCGCGACGCGGTGCAACCTGCTCGGAGGAAGAATCCTGGGGTACGCCTGCGAACGCGGTCAGGCGCTGCACGTACTTAGCGAGCGCATCGGTCTCAAGGTTCACGCTGTCGCCGACCTTGAGGGCGCCGAGGTTGGTTGCCTTCAGGGTTTCGGGAATCAGGCCGACCTCGAACCATGCGGGGGTTTCACCGGGCTCAGATACCGCGGTGACGGTCAGGGACACGCCAGAGACAGCGATGGAGCCCTTCTCAGCGAGCAGGGGTGCCAGTTCGGTGGGCAGGTTGAAGCGCAGGGTGCTCCACGCCTCGTGCGCGGTGACGGATGCGAAGGTACCCACCGCATCCACGTGACCCTGCACGACGTGACCGTCGAGACGGCCACCGGCGGGCAGGCAGCGCTCCAGGTTGACGGTGTCGCCGGGGTTCAGGTTGCCGAGGTTGGTGCGGCGCAGAGTCTCACCCATCGCGTAGGCGCGGAACTGGCCGGGCTGCAGCTGGTCGAGGTCGATAGCGGTGAGGCATACACCGTTGACGGCGAGGGAGCCACCGTGTTCGAGGTCGGCGACAATGTCACCGGCGTTGAGGGTCAGGTAGGCTGCGTCGCTACCTTCGATGGGGGTGATGGATTCTACGGTGCCGAGGGCGCCAATGATTCCGGTAAACATGTGTGCTTTCCTTTTCTCGCCGTGTCCGCCGGGGCGTCGTCGTTGAGGGCGACGGGCGGCGATGGTTTGTTCGTCGGTATAACTATACGTATTTTTCGAATATTCCCCGTGACGGGGAGGTTTTGTGCCAGCATGCGAACCCGGTAGCGTCCGGTGAAGCTACCGAGCCCGCATTGCGGTGCGATAGATGATAGGTCTAAATCCAGTCTCTGTTAGTGCAGCCGTGGCTAGTCCAGCCGCGCTTCCGGTGCGTGGCAGGCGTCCAGCTTCGGCAGGGTGCGCCGCTGCCCAGGGTCCTGCGCCGTTCCGCGAGGTGCCGGCACCAGGTGCGTTGCGGTGTCATTGCCGAGCACGCGCACCGCCGGGAACATTCCCAGATCATCCAGTTGCAGGCGCGGTGCCTGCGCGAGGGTGTCCACGAGCAGACTGTACACGGCGCTCTTGCCCTGCCCCATAATCATGGGGGCGCGGTACCAGACCATCTCATCGATGAGGTCTTCACCGGCGAAGAGGCCGACCATGCCGGGGCCACCCTCAATCATGAGGTGCCGCACCCCGCGGGCGTACAGCTCATCGAGCAGTTCGCGCGGGTCGTGGGTGAAGACCTGCACGAAGTTCTGCGGGTCCGCCTCCACGCCTTCGGTCGGGTTGAGGCCGCGCACGCGGTAGTTCTGGGTAATCTCGGTTTTACCCATGACCACGCGCAGCGGCTGCTTCTCGAAGCGTTCCCCGTTGGCGTCGCGCGCGTCCAGGGTCGGGTCGTCCATGAGGGTGGT